>Ga0209828_1000161_pt1 | contig 60975 bp, 55 predicted proteins | sample MaitaG_FD_187429 | JGI IMG/M metagenome (GOLD analysis project Ga0209828, IMG submission 187429) | Marine algal microbial communities from Maine, USA - Maine_Asex2 metaG (SPAdes) (version 2) | ecosystem: Host-associated > Algae > Red algae > Unclassified | place: Maine, USA | collected 2015-01-05
TCCCAACCTTCATTTTTAAAACCTCTGATTTCGTTGGTTAAATCAAACATATGATTGATGCGATCTGCCGTATAATGATCCCATGCAGCAAAGACCAGTAGATGTGAGCAGTCAGTGACTGGAGATTGATTCCAAGCGATTTCTCTAATATTTGATTTTACCTCTGTGTTTGTAACTACAAAGACCTCGAAAGGTTGTAGGCCACTAGATGTTGGAGCTAATCTAATCGCTTCTAAGATATTGTCAATCTTTTCCTGAGACACAACCTTGCCGTTCATCGCTTTAGCCGCATAGCGATGATTTAATTTATCCAAATAACTCATTGTATTTCAATTAATGAAATGCAAAGGTCGTTGTTATGTGTGATATAAAAATTGATCTATGGTAAGAACGTAAATTTTAGAAAATGTTGAATTTTTGGTGTTGAATTTTGAGCCTTGCGGCTGAGTTTGATTTTATACCAAATCTGACATGGATTGATTAAGGATTTTCGGCCTTTCTTTTCGTATTCTACTTAAGCTTTCTGGAGTGATGCCTAAAAATGAAGCGATCTGAAAGTTGGGGATGACTTTTTCGAAAGCGGCATAATCACTGATAAATTGCTCATATTTTTCTGCTGCCGAAAGCGTTAATAAACTCAGGATTCTCCTTTGGAGTGTGGCAATCCGTCTTTCAAAATTTTTACGCTGAAAGACCTCAAACTGAGGGTGTTCATTGAACAGTTGTTCAAGTTTACTTTTGTCAATGACAAAAATTTTAGAATGAGATAAACTTTCTATTGATACAACAGATTTGTTATTTGTATAGAGTGTTATATAGTCACTAATCCACCAATTTTTAATTGCGAATTGAACGGTATGTTCTTTTCCATTTTCAGCTCTATAAAAAGATCGTAAGCAACCACTAGCAACAAAAATATGTTCTTTTTTCATGGAGTTGTCAGAAAGTACTATTTCTCCTTTAACTAGCTTTTTTTCTAAAATGATTTCCATCAACTTATGTTGGATTTCATCAGAGATAGAAATACCATTTTTAATATAATCTAAAAGCTCGTTCATTTTTTAAATAGTCAAATATACATGAATTGGAATGAGTTCAAAAGGAAATATACTTTAATGCAGGCAAGTCATTATAAAAGAATGACCATAGTGATAAACACAAAATTTAGAAGTTTATTTAGTATAATCTACAAGAATGAAAAGGCAGATTTATTGTCATATTAATTCTATGTTAAGCCATTGATCCATATTCGTTATTTATCTATTTTCGCGCCCGAAAACACTTTAGCTTTTTATTAAGTAGTAATAGATATACAAATTATGGCAGTAGATATACAGAACCCTTGGCATAAGGTAGAAATAGGAGATAATGCCCCAAGTATCGTAAATGGAATCATAGAAATTCCAAAAAACACTAGAGCTAAATATGAGTTAGATAAAAAGTCAGGAATGTTATTGATGGATAGAGTCATTTATTCTTCCATGTATTATCCCGCGAATTATGGATTCATTCCAAGGACCTATTGTGATGATAAAGATCCCTTGGATATATTGGTGCTATCACAAATTGCCATCGTACCTATGTGTATTGTATCGGCTAAGGTCATTGGTGTCATGAGAATGATCGACAATGGAGAAATGGATGATAAGATTATAGCGGTGGCAGAAAATGACATGGGTGTCAATCACTTTAATGACATTTCTGGATTACACAATCATTTCATTAATGAATTGAAGAACTTTTTCGAAGATTATAAAAAGCTTGAAAATAAAACTGTAGCTATTGAAGATTTTCAGGATGCTTCTGTAGCGAAAGAAATCATCAAGCAAAGTATGGTGGACTATGATGATTATATTCTGACACTTGCTTAGCTTTCTAACAGGTAATTTATTAGTTGTCAAACTCTTTATAGCGTTGACTATTTCTGAAGGATATTCTTAGATTCTACGATCTATTATCGGTTTATTGAAGCAGGAAGATTGCTAATTTTAGTGATTCTTGTTGATATTTATTAACAATTGAAAGATCGGTATCGATTCCTTTTAATTTTGATTTTATTGTAGCCCCATGAATTATCTCTACTGAATATTCTGTGTTTTGAATGAGTCCTTCAATTTTAAATGAGGTCGCTCCTCCGGCAAATTTTCCTTTTTCGGCCCTTGCTTTAATTGCAATTCGGTCAATGTTCATCTCTTTAAAAAATTGATTGATGGTGCTAGAAAAAGATTTTATATTTTCTTGAACTTTAGTATCGGCCAAGCCAATCTTTCTTATGTCTTTAGCAATGACTTCATAGTTTTGTGCGTCTCCACTCAAGCAACTAAGAATTGCATTATTTCCTTTTAATTCGATTCCACAAACGGTCATCTATGTTCATTTTATTTTTTGATCAGGATTGACATATATACCACTCATTTAGAAAAATCTAAACGCTTTACATATAATTCCAGAACCAAACAAGAAATTCCCCAAACCCTAAAACGGTATATCACTCGTACTTCCCGAATCTCCACCTTCATTCATTTTCGAAGGTCTTGTGATAATGCCGCCACTTGGATCTGCGAATGCATTATCATCATCTAGTGGACTTGTAAATCGGTTAAAGTTACCTTCAGCAAATTTTACAAATTGTGGGATGAATCTAAGTTTGACACTACCGAGAGAACCATTTCTGTGCTTTGAAATAATGATCTCTGCTTCATCTTTTGGTGCATCAAAGTCTTCATCTAAATCATAATAATCTGGACGATAGATAAAGGTCACAATATCTGCATCTTGCTCGATCGCTCCAGACTCTCTCAAGTCAGATAGCTGCGGTCGCTTGTCTCCACCTCTTGTCTCTACGGCTCTACTCAATTGTGACAGTGAAATCACTGGAACATCTAATTCCTTGGCTAAACCTTTCAGCGCTCTTGAGATTTGAGAGATCTCTTGCTCACGATTTGATCGGCCTTTATTCGGTGCGGCATTCATCAATTGTAGATAATCGATTAAGATCATCTCTATATTATGATTGTTTTTAAGTCGTCGACATTTTGCTCTCAATTCAAAAATATTGATGCCTGGCGTATCATCTACGAAGATGTTTACGTCAGTCATTTTTTCTACTGAAGCGTGAAGTTTTTCCCATTCATAATCTTCTAGTTGACCATTCCGAAGTTTATGGGAATCAATCTCGGAGTCCATTGCAATCAAACGTTGTACTAACTGCAAATTTGACATCTCCAAAGAAAATATCGCAACGGCCTTTCCTGCATTTGCCGCATTTTGTGCGAGTGAGAGAGCAAAAGCAGTCTTTCCCATTCCAGGTCTGGCGGCTAAGATGATCAAATCAGAACGTTGCCATCCTGAAGTCATTTTATCAAGTTCGGTAAAGCCAGTCGGGATTCCTGTTAGACCATCAGAATTCTGGCCTGCTGCTGTGATTTCATCTTGTGCTTTTCGGGCAATGACACCAACTCTTTCGAAACCAGTATTTAGATTTTTATCTGTAATCTCAAAGAGTCCTTTTTCGGATTCATCCAAAAGCTCAAAGACATCCAATGAGTCTTCAAAGGAATCTTTAATTGTCTTAGTAGAGACACGGATGAGTTCTCTTTGGATATATTTTTGGACAACGATTCTGGCGTGAAATTCAACATTAGCTGCTGATGCAACCTTGTTCGTGAGTTCCATGAGGTAATTGATACCACCTACCTCGTCTATTTTATCAATCTTTTTTAGCATCTCATGTACAGTCAACAGATCAATCGGCTGTGATTTCTCAAATAATGAGAGCATCACTTCGTAGATCTCCTGATGTGCAGGGACATAGAAGCTTTCCTTTTTTAATATTTCAATAACGGAAGGCAATCCGTCTTTATCTAACATAATAGCTCCAAGTACGGCTTCTTCAAGACCCACTGCTTGTGGCATGACCTTTCCAAACATCAAGCTGCTGATGTCATTGTCCTCTTTGACTGGTGCTAAGGAAGATTTATAATTACTTAAAGGTTTATTCAATTCCGACATAATTCACTCGTTCTGGACGCTAAACTAATGGTTAAATTCATGTTCTTTTGTATTGAGTTTTTTGGCTTTGTTAGTATCTGCATATTCCTGTTAATATGTTTGTTAGTAACTCTGATTGGATGTGCATAGTAAAATTCTAGGCTAAAAATCACCGAGAGAAACTAACTTTATATTATAACTAATAATATAGCAAAAAAATTCTAATATGTTCAGAATCAAGTATTCATGGAATAGAGTGAGTGATTTAAATTAGAGGGGAAATAAAAAAGGCCAAATAATGCTATTTGGCCTTTTTTGTGAGTAAGTATTTTTTCTAGTTGCGCTGCACGTTATTCTTCTTTTCAACTGTAGATTTGACAACATCTTTTTGTTCTGAAATTTGAATTGTCATATCTTTTTGATCTACTAAGTTCTTCTCGATATCTAGTTTCGCTTGTTCTATTTTACGATGTCTATCATCAATTTCCTTTTCCCATTTAGCGATATCTTTGTGCAAGTTATTATTATTACTCTCGAGCTTTTTCATATCCTTTTCTCGGTCTTTTAGCTTGTCTTCTTCTTGATCAACTTCTATTTGTATAGCTTTACGTCTAGCTTTTACATAAAAATCTTTAAGTATCGATTCTGCTCCATCGACTTGATCAGAATCATCTACAGAGTTAATAAATGTAGATCCATCATATATCCACATGTAAAGTCTTGACTGATTAGTCATTTCGTCGACTTTCACAAAAACATCAAGAGGCTGAGCACCACCTATTGCAGGGATTGTGATTTTCTCAGCATAGAATTCTTTAGCTTTTCGATTCTTCTTAACTTTACCGTATTCTTTTAAAAGGCTTTCTATCGCCTTTTCTGCCATCTTTTTATCTGCACCTTCTACATCTACATATAGTGCATTTTTAGTCCCAAGACTCATGTTCATGTCTTCCTCAAAGACTGCTTGTGCATTGATTTGTCCGATAAAGAAGATACTTATGATTAATAATGTGTTGAATTTCATCATGTTAGAAATAGTTTAGTTTACTTAATCAGAACAATGAAAATACGTTGTTTGTCCATTAATTCGTCTTAAATATTCATTAAAATTTAGGTTTTTGAGCTCCCAAGGGCTCCGAGCCCTTGGGAGCTAACCAGAGTTAATCTTTCATTTTTCTGTATTTATCGAAATAATTGTACCACCATTAAAATATGATTTACTTTACTGCACAATGCAAAAACTAACGACTACATGAGCATACTTTCACTTAGAAATGTGGTAAAAAGGTACCATAACCATACTGCTGTCAATGATGTTTCTTTCGATATTCCGCAAGGCAGCATCTTTGGCCTACTGGGTCCAAATGGCGCAGGTAAGACTTCATTAATTAGAATTATCACTGGTATCACAGGAGCAGATTCTGGAGAAATCATTTTTAACGGGGAAAATATCAACAACATTCGCGCTGCCCAAATAGGCTATCTCCCTGAGGAAAGAGGGCTATACAAAAAAATGAAAGTCGGTGAACAACTAATGTATCTCGCCCAGCTCAAAGGTTTATCAAGAAGAGATGCCAAAAAATCAATCGACTTTTGGTTTGAGAAGTTCGGTATTGGTGATTGGTGGAATAAAAGGGTCCAAGAACTTTCAAAAGGGATGCAGCAAAAGATTCAATTTGTTGCTACAGTTATGCATGATCCTAAACTGATTATTCTGGATGAACCTTTTTCTGGTTTGGATCCTATAAATACAAATCTCATCAAATCAGAAATCGATGAATTAAATAATAATGGTGCGAGCATAGTATTTTCCACACACCGAATGGAGCAAGTAGAAGAAATATGTGAGCATATCGTATTAATCAATCAAGGAGCAAAAATATTGGAAGGAAAGGTTAGTGATGTAAAAGAAGCATTCAAAGAAAACAAATATAAAATCGGCTTTAAAGGACGAATGCCGAGTGGTTTGTCAAGTGATAGTTTTTCAGTGTTGGCAGACACAGAGGATGAATTTTTGATTCAAATAAAACCCGGACATAATTCGAATGAATTGCTAAGAGAATTAATGCAGAAAGGAATCACAATCCAATCCTATAATGAAATCTTACCAAGTCTCAACGAAATATTTATCAACAAGGTAAAAGGAGTTAGCAATGAATAATATTTGGATCATTACACAGCGAGAATATTTCTCCAGAGTTAAGAGCAAAACATTCTTATTAACGACCTTTTTGACTCCTCTTGGGATCCTACTCTTCATGGCAGCTATTGCTTTCATATTTTCGAGAGGCTCGGATGATATGAAAAACATATCTGTCTACGATCCATCAAACTTGACAGAACAATCGCTAAGAACTAGGTCAAATTTAAACTTGACCTATTCGGAAGCCAGTTTGGAATCGCTCTTTGATCAATACGAACAAAAGGAAATCGCAGGTATTTTAGAAATCTCACCTCTTGATTCCGCAACAGTAACCGAGTATAAAGCCATATATCATTCTGACGATCAATTGGCAATAGATGAGAGTCTATCAATTGAATCAGCGCTGAGCAGACAAATCAGAAAATATAAATTGATTTCCTTAGATATTGATGAACAGAAGCTGAAGACACTTGAAACAGATGTCTCTATTTCTCCAAAGACGATCAATTCTGACAAGAAGATTACATCGATGACGAGTATCGTCTCTGGAGCGCTGGGAGCAGCTGTCAGTTACGCTATGTTCTTTATTATTCTCCTATATGGCGCCCAAGTTATGAGGTCTGTGATGGAAGAAAAAATCAATCGTATTGTCGAAGTATTGATTTCTTCAGTCAAACCATTTGAGTTGATGTTTGGGAAAGTCTTAGGTGTTGGATTAGTTGGCTTGACGCAAATATTAATATGGTTGGTCTTATTATTTGGAATCACGATGATCGCAGCTCCATTGCTTGGAATTAATGCAGGAACGATGCCTACACCGGAGACAATGGGACTACCTCCAGAAGCCATGCAAGAATTGCCAATGGAAAAAGTGAATGCAGTAATGGCTGAATTAATGTCGATGAACTGGTGGAAGATTCTGCCACTGATCATCCTTTATTTCTTTGGAGGGTACTTTACCTATGCAGCTTTGTTTGCGGCAGTTGGATCTGCAGTTGGAGAAGATATCAATGAAGCAAATAGTCTGACGTTTCCAGTCATGATGCCACTAATGTTAGCATTTTATGTTGGCTTTGCAGCTATGAGAGCACCTGATAGTACCATGGCGGTTTGGGCTTCGATGTTGCCCTTGTTTTCCTCTATAGTGATGCCAGTCCGATTACCTTTTGATCCGCCGATGTGGCAGATTGCGGTGTCTATTATTTCGATGCTATTGTTTATGGTATTCCTGATTTGGGTCGCAGCTAAGATTTATCGTGTTGGAATTTTGATGTATGGAAAGAAAGCTTCTTTTAGAGAATTGGCGAAATGGTTGATTTATAAGACTTAATGTGTTCCTGCAGGCGCTCCGCCTCAGGTATAAATTTATATTGTCTAGAGGCGAGGAGGACTACAATAACACGGTTCCGAGTACTTTGCTTGGAGTAAAAAATCGCATCTTAGCATTCGTTTTTGATTTCTAAAGATGTATAAGGATAAAAAAGTCATAGTCGTCATGCCCGCATATAATGCGTCTGCTACTTTAGAACAAACCTTTACAGAAATCCCACAAGATTTGGTAGATGAAGTGGTTTTATGCGATGATGCGAGTTTGGATAATACCATTCAGGTAGCTGAAAAAATCGGAATCAAACATATCATTTTGCATGAAACAAATAAAGGCTATGGAGGTAATCAAAAATCACTTTATAATAAAGCACTTTCGCTAGATGCGGACATCATCATCATGCTTCATCCAGACTATCAGTACACGCCAAAACTTATCCCTGCAATGGTAAATTTAATTGGTGAAGGATTATATCCCGTTGTTTTAGGCTCTCGAATTTTAGGTAATGGTGCGTTAAAAGGAGGCATGCCTATTTATAAATATATCGCAAATCGATTGTTGACCTTTCTTCAAAATATATTAGTCAATCAAAAGTTGTCTGAGTATCATACTGGTTATAGAGCTTTTGATCGTTCAGTTTTGAAATCAATACAATTCAATGATAATTCTGATGATTTTATTTTTGACAATCAACTCTTGTCACAGGTAATTTATAAGGATTATGCGATTGCTGAGATCAGTTGTCCGACAAAATATTTCGAAGAAGCATCGTCTATTAATTTTACAAGAAGTGTGACTTATGGACTTGGTGTGCTCAAAGTGTCAATCATGCATTTTTTGCAGCGGATTGGATTAGGGAAGTTTGGTTTGTATAAGTAAAGTAAAAACCAAGAGACCAAAATCAATATTTGAATCTAATATGTAGAACACTTCATTAGTATCAGAAAATAGGGATTACAATCCTTAAATCCTATATCAACTATCTTATTGGGAAAGCTTTACAAGCTTAGTCTTACTACACTTCTATTATATATAAATAAAAATCTCTTCCATTGGGTAAGAATGCAATCTATTCTCAGATAATAGTTAAACCGAAGCATCTGAAATTTCAAGAAATTAAAAATCTCTTCAAAAGGGTAAGATAGCAATCAACGTTTAGATAATAAATAAAGTGAAGAAATGAAATTTTAAGAAATATGTAAACTCATATTTTAAAGATGATGGTATGTATAATAGATTTTATAGAAATGGGAATTAAAGCTCAAATTAAATCTATTTGACAACATTAGGCATGAATACATTTAACTCTTAACAGCAATTATAATTTTTAAACGCAAAATTTTTATTATGAAAAAAACTTCAGAAAAAAAAGTAGTAAATCTTTTCGAATTGGATGAATTAGAAAGTCGATTCGAAATGAAACCATGGAAGATCAACATTTATGAACCATGCGATTGCGATGGCGATGGTGAGGATGACAATGTTCCAGATCCAGGAGACTGATCATTGATTAAAACAATGATTGCAAATAAATATTTTTTAACAAAAAAATAAAATAAAAATGGAAAGTAAAAAAATTAATGAAAAGTTAGAGCTAATTCAAATAAATGAATTAGAAGGCAGATTTGAAATGAAACCATGGATCCCGGTAGAAATAGAATATATTCCATGTGAGTGCCCTGAATAGGAGTCACAGTTTAAATCAATTGAAGAAAGGGAGTCTATTTTGCCTAGACTCCCTTTTATTTCATCGCCAACATCTCGCTATTACGTTTTAAATTATTTTAATAATAAAAATTAAAAATTGCCGAACATGAAGTATGCAGCAAATGTAGTTTCTTTCATTTTCATCATTATGTATGTGACCAGTTGCCAGTACATGATAATAGTAGATTGGCCTTGGAATAAACACGAAGAATCAGACAAAGCAATTGAATTTCACCATAATAATTTCTTGACGAAAATAGAAAGTTCGAAAAAACATAGCAATCCAGTATTTATTGATTTTTATACTACATGGTGTGCTCCATGTAAGGTGATGGATAGAGATGTATTTACTCAGAGCGAAGTCGTCAGTTTTTTGAATCAAAATTTTATTAACCTCAAAGTGAATGCAGAAAAAGGTGAAGGGAAAAAGATGAGTCGAAAATATAATGTAAGCGCCTATCCCACATTATTATTTATAGATGCTAATGGAGAAGAAGTTGGGCGGCATGTGGGAATGTTGTCAGTTAATGCAATGACCAAATTGGCCAAAAAATCGATAAAGGGCTAATATCAATTAAATTAAATGAAAAAATATTTTGATGGAAACTAACTTTTTAAGTCTTAGCAACAACTATATAAATAAATTGAATATTCCAGAGAGTATTAGGAATATTCTAGAAAGTGAGGAATTTGCCAAGGAGAATCCTTCATACTATTTAGAGTACCCTGCTTTATTTAGTCAGGTGTTTGATGTTGAAGAACAAATGGTTGAATTATTATGTGTTTCAGGGTTCTTATATTATCGTTCTTTAATTTCAATGGATCAATTGATTGATGAAGGTATTGACACAAACAGTAAAAGTTCATCTTATATCCCACTTGTTATTTCAACTTGTCAAGAGGAAACCATCAAAATCTTAAGCCACATCTTTGGTATTGATTCTGAGTTTTGGAAAGTGTGGAATGAACGTAAAAGTGAATTTCTATATGCAATGCAGCTAGAAAAAAAGATGAACCAGAATAGTATACCATTTGAGATCAGCCTTTACTACGATCTTGCTGAGAAAAAATCATCAATGGGAAAGATAGCGATTGATTCTCTTCATTTATTAAGCCAACAAACTAAATCTGCAGAATACGAAAGACTCCTAGAAGCACATCGTTTGTTTTCAATAGGTCTGCAGATTTTAGATGATTTTCAAGACTTTCGTGATGATTACAATAAAGGCCAAACAAACTGGCTAGTACATAAATTAGGATCTCGATTACAAGAGAACGGGACTTATTTATCAGATTTTAATATTGAGACACTTCATAAGTATATTTATATATATCATGTAGCTACGGAGTCTTTGGATGAAGCCAAATCATTTTTCGAACAATCAATTGCCAAATTATTTCCACTCAAGATTGAGGCTGGTAAATTTCATATTATAGTTTTAGAAAGGATAGCGGAAGTAGATACAATCATTCGACAAATTGGTGAATATTTATCTATTGTCGAGAAAAAATTGGAGCTTCAATCTGTTCGGATGGAGAAGTATCAAAAATTGTTAGGCTCAACGAATGATACATTTCATTCTTGTCTTTACAAACTATTGAATAATATAATCACTGAAGCTAATACTGGCTTTGGTGAGATGAAACATGTCATGTATTTAGGTAAACAGGAAGGATTTGAAAATAACCAAGATGTCCATTCTGGTGATGTTTTCCAACGTGCGTTACTGTTAGATGTATTTTGTGATGCAAAGCAAATCATAGATGAAGAAATACTAAATGAAGTCATCCAAAATGAGATTGAATATTTAAAAGAGAATAAATTATGTTATGGAATAAGTGGTTGGTCATATTTTCCCACTGTTAAAGAGATAGCTCCAGATATAGACGATCTTGGACAGGTTTTACAATGTCTTATTAGAACTGATAATGGTGAATACATTCATGAGTATTTAGACCTCACACTAACTACAATATTTAGTGATTTATACAATCCTGATACTGGTGGTATTGATACCTGGATTGTTCCTAGACAAAACAGAACGAAGCTGCAAGAAATACAGAATGAATTTAACCAAAGTAAATGGGGTACAGGCCCGGATACTGAAGTTGTTGCTAATTTCTTATTCGGCCTTACTTTGGCGAATTTAAGTCAATACAATGTCCAAGTTTTAAAGGGAGTGCAGTATTTATTGGGACAACAGACTTCTGAAGGGTATTGGGAAAGTAGATGGTATTATGGCAACTATTATGGGACATATACTTGTCTCAGGTTATTTCACCAGCTTGGGATTATACATGATGGGATCCAAAAGGCTATTGATTATATTTTAGTTTCACAAAATGATGATGGTGGCTGGAGTAATGATAGTGAAGAAAGTAATATGATGGGTACTTGTTTTGCGCTGTTAAGCCTAAGTTTATATTCAACTTCTGAAACCGTAAAGAATGCGATTTTATTAGGGCATCAATATATGATGAAAAGCCTACGCGAACAAAAATATTTTTGCTCAGCTGAAGCATTTATTATTCCAAAAGTAGGCGAGCCATATAAAAGTAAAACGATGACAACTGCGTATGCAGTCAAGGCATTAATTTCCATCCAAGAAATTGTAAATGCATGAATGATAATAGTTTAAACTCAATATTAAATTGTACTCCAGTAATTGACTGTGAGTTTACCGTAAAGAAATTTAACAATAACAGTTCATTGTTAACGCTACAAAATACATCCAGATATTTTAAAGTATCAGATCATTTGGTTTTTATTCTTGGACTTATTGATGGGAAGAGAAGTATTAAAACCATTACCGATCAGTTTAATCTAAAATTTACCTTGCATTTATCTTATGATGAAGTATTTCATATAATCGAGGACAAGTTAATCAGAAGCATTCAAAAAGCAAATAGTACTGAGAAAGAAATCCCCTCTTATCTAAAGCTAAGTACAATAGTCATAAACAAAAAACAAGTGCACTTTCTTTCGTCTATTTTTTATAAGCTATTTAATAAAAAAGTCGCAATCATAGGGACATTGATACCTTTAATTTTGTTGAGCTTTTTTAGTTATAAATATTTTGATGAGCTACAATTAAGTCTAGATTCATATCCGATTCATTTTATATATTATTTTATTCTCATTATGATGTTTAGCACGATTTTTCATGAAATTGGACATGCAGCTGCGTGCAGGGCGATGGGCACAGATCATGGTGGTATTGGCATTGGATTTTATTTACTTTCGCCAGTTATGTTTGCAGATGTCACTGCGGCATGGGAACTTCCCATTAAAGAAAGACTTATTGTGAATTTGGGAGGAATCTATTTTGAAATATTATTTTGTTCTTTATTGATTTTTCTTTTTATCCTAACAGGTAATTTATTTTTTATTAATACATGTTTGATCATGGCGATAATGCTTCTGTATAATCTAAATCCTTTTTTCAGGACTGATGGCTATTGGGTATTGTCAGATTATCTTGATATCTCTAATCTCCGGCAACAATCTAATCTGAGAATAAGGAACCTGATATATAAAATAAAAATTCTCGAAAAAATAGACTATAATTTTAAAGATTGGTTTTTGATTTTTTATAGTCTGATCAGTTATGGTGTTATTGCAGCATTTTTATATTATGTTATTTTCTATGATATACAAAGTTTGATATACCTGCCACAGAATATATGTCTCTTAATAAAGAATATCCTAACGAATGAAATTCATAGCATATTGAATTTGCTCGAAAGATTTGGGGCGATTATGATACCATTATTTTTCTATTACCTGTTGTTTAAAAGAATACTTATTCCATTTTCTAAAAAAGCCAAATTAAAATTATCTGCTTAAGTGAGTAGTCTCAGTTTGTGTAACATGTCAACGGAGCTTTATTAAAAAGATTAAAATTGCGATATGAATAATGTATTTTATATATGGGTTTATATTTGTTCTTATCTTTTCACCTTATCATATTTTAAAATATTGAAAACTGCTGGCCTAGATAAATTGTATTAATAACAGAAAGTGTATATAGTTAAAAGAGACAGTTGCCCTTATTTTGATTACATTATTACTGAAATTTCAGTCGTATACCTCCATAAATATTTCGCTCAGGACCAGGCTCAAAATACCGAGAGCCAAAAGCATTGATCCGAATATTGTCATTGTATGCTGTATTGAGAATATTGTTGATGCCAAAAAAAGGTTTGATGACTTTGCCACTAACGTCTAAGGTGAATCCACATTTAAAATCTAGTAATTGATATCCCGATTCTAAAGTGCCATTACCGTCATCAGCATATAGTTCTCCAATGAATCGATTTTGTAATAAAAGCTGATACCTATCATTTTGATATTGCAGAGTCGTGGAGCTATAATGCTTGGGTATAGCCGGTAATTGTCGTCCATCAAATTGATTAATCCCAATAATATATTGATCGTATGTGAAGTCTGAATAGGCATAATTTGCATTTAGCGAAAAGGCCTCAGTGATTTGATATTGTAAACTTGCTTCTATTCCTGTTCTATTTGTCGAACCTGCATTTCTAAAGAAAGTTCTGTCTGGAAATTCTTCTACTTCAAATGGTACGAGATCATTTTCTGTATCAATGTTAAAAACAGTGAATTCGAAAAGAGATTGATTTCCAAATCTATGTCTTAGACCAATTTCATAATTTGTGGCTTCTTGTGCTTTTATATCTTCATTAAAGCCTATCGTGCCAGAAGGGTTAGAGCTCAATTCAGAAAGGGAAGGCGTCTCGAAGCTTTCTCTGAAATTCGCGAAAAGCGAAAAATCATCAGTGATAGAAAAATTTACTCCCAAACTAGTCGTCAAATCGGACAAACGCACATCTCCAGAGTCATTTCCATTATTTAGGAAATTGTCTTTTGCAGACAATGAATTATTATCCCATCGAAAACCTACACTCAGGTCCCATTTGCGAATACTCGATTGACTCAAATAATACAATCCTATATTATTAAATGATTCAATTTGAGATAATGTCATGTCACCTTTAAGACCTTCTAAATTTCTAAATCGTTGTCTGTCATCTGATTGCCTAGCGATATCAAATCCGATTTTATTTTTATGAACGACACTGTTTTTAATTGTCTTTGATTGTAAGCTAGATCCAACTCCCCAATACGACCTGTCTAATTGAATCAAACCTCCAAATTCAAAAGGAAGTAAGCCTTCAAAATTTCTAGTTGAGTAAAAAACATATGAGGATAAATCAAGTGTTTCAGATAAAGGCAGGTCAAAATGAGTTCCAAATTTAGTCTGACTGATTGATTCTCCAGTTTTGAATAACACATTCCGATCTCTGGCTTGTCTACGATTTTCACTAATCAAGTCGCTGGTTAGTCCACCAGGATCATCCGCCTGAGGACTGTTAGTGTAATTAAATAAAAATTTCAAACGTGAATCATTATAGAAATCATGAATGACTTTTCCTCCGATCGAACTGGATGTCATACCACTTTGATCGCGATATCCATTTGTCTTGCTGTGCGCACCATTTAATAATACTTTAGTCTGATTTGAAGTCCAGCCGCCTTTTAGATTGTATTGCTGCAATCCATAGGATCCAAAGACAGCTCCAGCTTCAGCATAGTTTTTTTCAAAATATTCTTCTGTTTGAATATGAATGACACCACCAGAAGCATTCCCATAAAGCACAGATGAAGAGCCTTTTACGATCTCAATATTATCAATCGAATTCAATGTGAGATTGTCTAATTGTCCCTGACCATCTGGCGTCGTTTCAGGTATTCCATCGACGACAAGCTTGATTCCTCTGATGCCAAATGCGGCTCGTGCACCAAATCCTCGAATAGAGATCCGTAAATCCTGAGCAAAGTTGTTCGCATTTAAGCTAAATACACCGGGGACAGTTGAAATATAATCTTGGAGTGAGTTCTGCTGACTGATGTCCTTCATGTTCTTAACATCAATCATGGAGACGGGAACAGGACTTCGCTGAGAGACACCATCTAGCCTTAAAGATTTGATGGTTATTTCTGATATACTATCAGTCATCGTCTCCTGTGAAAACAAGCAAACACTTGCCCCACAAACGATCATTAAAATCAGAACATAGAATTTCATCCGCTAATATGTTAAAAATTGAGCTGTCTAAAAGACAAAGCTGTCAAAATCGGAGAAAAAAAGATCAAAATTTAAGTTAACAACTATTGCAGAATATTGATAGGAATATTACATTTGCATCCGCTTTAAGCTTCCTTAGCTCAGCTGGTTAGAGCATCTGACTGTTAATCAGAGGGTCCAAGGTTCAAGTCCTTGAGGAAGCGCAAGACAAAAGCCTCATTATCAATTACTTAGATAGTGAGGCTTTGTTTTTTAAAATACACCAAAAATAATTTGCACAAGATTTGCACAAAAACCCACCTCAAAAAGTGCTGATAATCAACAACTTATAACATTTGACAATTAATGTTGAAGAAATCTTATGAAAGATCAAGACAAAGCATTTAACGCTACTGGTCCTAAGCGTTCTAGCTGTCGACTAAGCTTTATCAATTTCTTACTTTTCTTTGTCCAATCTCCCCTGTAGTGTGATTTTCGATAAGGTACATCTAGATCGTCTAAAAGTTTAGTTCTTTTATCTGATAGATTGAATAGTCTTTCGACATCTCTCCAGCTTTTAGATTTACATTGTATATCATACATGCCATTCTTTATTGCATGTCTACTGACAAAACCACCATTGACCAAATAGAGCTTTGAACACCTTTGCATCGTAACTGCACAATTGAAGTACCATATCCTTCCATTGACAATATTTGAGTTTAAATATTCAAGATGTATGATTTGATTAACTGGTGTTCCATTATGATTGTATTTGAGTGTGATTACTGCTTCATTCATATCAACTTCAATTCCTATACTTGCAGTATTGACATCATTAGTGGACCATGAGACAACTCCTGATCTGATTGCGTCATGATTGAAGTAATTCCATTCTCTTAACTTCTTAGTAGAAATATGTAAAAGATCATCAATGATTATAGACATACAGCTTTACTTTTGTAGTTTTAACAAAGAACAGCCTCCAAGTAGTTCTAAAACGAAGCTTTATGAAAACTTGGATTTTATTTTTATCTATCCTATCAACAAGTATCTGTATTTCTCAAACAGTTGGTCCTTCCGTTTATGAATCGGAGGCTAATCCAGACGGAATAGTTTTTCCTAGAATGACAACTAGCGAAAGGGATGCTTTGCAGCCAAATGAAGGCCAATGCATTTATAATACTATAACAAAAGAGCTTAATTGTTTTGAGGGCACTCAATGGGTTACTGCGAATATTCAGAATGAGTTGTTTGATTCTGATTCAGACACAAAGATTTCGGTTGAGAGATTTTATGATGAAGATAAAATAAGATTTGATCTAATGGGTAGTCAAGTTCTTAGCCTAGAAAAGAATATTTATAATGTTTTTAGAATTGACTATAATGATCAATTTGAAAACTTAGTTATTGGAAAAAATTCAGGTATTAATTTAAGACCTAATAACTTCGGCAATGGAACAAAAAATACTTTAATAGGAGCTTATGCTGGAAATGGAATGACAACTGGACAATTCAACACCCTAGTAGGAAATAGTTCTGGTATAAACTTGAATGGGAGTGGAAACACTTTTTTAGGGATATTTACTGGAGATTCTTTTTTAAATACTGGAATCAACAACACTTTTCTAGGGATGTTTACTGGAAGTTCGAATCAAACAGGCAGCTATAATACATTCGTTGGTGTACGTGCTGGTCAAATGAATATCACGGGTGAGCGAAATGTTTTTATTGGAGGAAATTCTTCCTATGCTCAAACTTCAGGTTCACAAAGTGTGATAATTGGAGATGGTTCCTCTTCTAATGTAACAAATGGAAATTTTGGTAGTGTTATCATTGGTTATGCTGCTGGACAAAATGGTCAAACTTTAGCGAGAAATGTCATAATTGGTAAACAAGCAGGTTTGGCATTTTCGTCAACCAATTTTATCGAGGGCAATGTAATCTTAGGAAATCAGGCAGGATTTTCACTAAATGGCTCAAATAATATATTCATTGGAAATCAAGCTGGTTACTCTGAAAGTGGAAGCAATAAATTATACATTGAAGGGAGTAATTCTAACAGTCCTTTAATCTATGGTGAATTCGACAATGATCTAGTCAAAGTCAATGGAACTTTACATATTTCAGAAACTGCGAAACTGACTCCTTTATCAAGTCCTCCAACATGCACAAGTGCTGAAGAAGGACTTCTTTATTTCAATGTTAATAATAGAACATTGCAAGTTTGTAAAGGGTCTTTGGGGTGGAAGGAAGTATTAACTAATTGACGTTTTTCAGATAATGTTCTAGTCCAGATCTTTCAATCCTGCTTATCCAGTTTCCATCCATTATCAAAATTTTATCAGGACTATTAATATACAATAACTGAGTCACGTCGACATTATCATTTAATTCTGGGGTTTTCCCATCACACGAAATATCCCAAAGAAAAACACTATAGCTTTTTAGGAATAACTCATATTTATCAAAATTAATATCCTTCATTTCAATATGTGGGCAATTCAATATTACAGATTCATTCTGTGAGAATAACAGTAAATTTCCGTACAACAAATCCTTACAAGCAGGATAAAAGTGATGTGGTTCAGGATTGTCTATTCCATGTTCATCTTTTAAAATTTTCTTCACCTTTTTGGCCAACTTAACTGCTTCCTTAATCTTTCTGAGTTTGACATTATAATAGACTTGGGCTTCGGTTTTAAGATATTCAATAAACTTAGGGTCGGTTTTAGAGGGATCTAATATTATTTGTGATAAATGAGCAAGTAATTGTTCTTTCCTATTCATTAAGCAAGCTCCTTTAATTATTTGGTCTGGGTGAATTTCTTCAAGCATCCAGTAATATGGGTCTTCAAGAATAATAATTTCATTAGACAATCTCTTGAGAACGTTCTGAATAGTTTTAAGCCTCTTTTCAATTGATGGTCCATCAAAATTACTTTTGGAGTGAAATAGGTCAACAAGGTTTAGCCAATGACCAATTAGTTGCTCATCTGACTCACATTTAAATTCATCGAATTTATTTCTGATAAAAGTTGAATCCATAAATAATTTTCTCATGCTCTTTTTTTTTTAACCTAAATATCTAAGGAAGATAGACATTTTCCCATATTAATCATCAAATGACCTATGGTGCACGCTATCAATCTTAGGCACTGCATAAGGCAAAATCTTCATCAAAAAACTGACTCTTTCCTTCGCTTCAAGGCTAGTAATTCAGGAAGTTTTGCTAATTCATCTGTAGCTATTGCCTTTAATATTTGTGCTATTGGTTTTGAACTTTGAATGACATTCTTAGGCTTTTCATTCAATTGATCTATGTAAGCTTTAAAGACTGTTTCAAATTGATCTTGTAACTCAGGGTCAATCTTTTCTTCATCATAGCTTGATCCGCATACATACCGATATGATTTGTAAAGGCAGAAGTATTGCTTTTCAACACTAAATTCGAGCTTTTTAAATTGTTTATTCAACTTGTCAATGACATTCAAATGGCTTTGTGGACTTGCCTCAAACAAGCTCAATGTCTCATTGAAAACTAAAATTGTAGGCTCCAGCTCCTCTTTTGAGAATCCTTCCTTAGAGGTCATAGTGGCTTTGTAGGTCTTCACCTACTTAATCTTAAAGTTCACATTCGAGTATAGAATCAAAATAAGTCCTTACTGATTGTGAGGTTTTCCAGATTGTCAATTAACTTATCGACAAATTCAACATAAGCGTTTTGAAGATTTCGACTATGCTTGATGCAAATTAGTAAGTCAAGAAATTCACGATTTAACATACTGTCAATCAGTGAAAAGGACATGGCATTTATTTTCTCTTGGTTAGCTTTTAATAGTCCTTTTGAGAAGCTACAGAATGTATCTTTTGAAAACTTAAAGCCATTCACTCCTATAATTTTTCCTGAAGGGAAAAAATACATTGAAATGTACCCACCATTTGGAAGTTCATGGTTATTACAGCCTTCAGTTTTAAGTGAACCTGAAATATATTGCTGTGATGTTGGTAAGCTATATAAAAGAAAATCGTCGTCTTTAATATAAATAACTATAAAGAACTTTGACTTTGATGTTCCATTGCGAAATACGAATTCAGGGAAATGTATAATTGATCCTATATTCATTCTTTACGAAAGAAGACTTTCTATTTCTTCTTGCTCAATTGAATCCGCATATATTCCTAGCAATAATGGGTTATCAGAAACAAGCTTTTCAAAATTTATTTCAATGTTAGTTGTACTAATTATGCCACTTTCAAGTTGCTCATAAACTCCATTTTCTTCTGCTTCACTTCTCCATAGAGATCCAGGCCCATGAAGATCGTCAATTAAGTCATTAGTGAAAACTGCACTGTTTTTATGGACTACAGAAATTATTAGTTCAATTTCCTTACTTGATAGATTTTCTTTTGGAGACTCAAATTTGCCCCTTGCTAAATGACATCTATCATTATCGTATTTAATTGTTAGATAGTCCGAGAAAAAACTACCGTTACAATTGCTAAGATTTTCGAATACATCATATTGAACTGGGCCCATTTTCCAAACTCGATAATCTAAACCTGTCACTTTGTGACCAAAGCGGTTAACAGATTCTCTGTCAATAATAAAAAGAAGCTTTAAGAGTCGTGTCTTAGCAATGACTCCTTGACTCTCGACTATCAAACAAACTATATCTTTCAGTTTGGCGAGCTTATTAGGATTCATACTTTGATTTTATTAGGTAACATAAAACACACTACAAATATGCTTAAAACTATGTTAAAACATAACCTTTTATACATCTAAAGTCTCATTTTCCGTGCAGTGTATTTGTATTTATCTTTATTTTATATGGTCTTGCATACTATCTAATTCTTTCAACTCCGAAGGCTAAAACCGCGACTCCATAGCCTTCAAAAACTCATACCTCGATCTATACACCTTAACTTCCTTAGTCTTCAATCCATCATTCGAATACTCAATTTGAAAAGCTCCAGCATCATTTGACGACACACGTATCAAGTAACCATCTTTTTTCAAGTAGCCTTTGAAAGGCAATTATTCCTTTATGTTTTGTTTGAACTTGTTTAGATCACCTATCAATTCATCATACGCCATTTTATTCAACTCATTAGAATAATTTAATCGTCCTAATCCACAAGCAAAGTTTTTATTCACTGAGAGAATTAGTTTATCCAATTCATCCTTTTGTTGTTGTGTAAATTTAATTTTAATGTTTGTTTTTTTATAAAAGAATACTAGATTTATTGCAATGTTAATGCACAATAAAGCCCATCACTATTTAAGGATCCTACCATCTATGAAATATGCAACAACAAACTAAGAATAAGTCAAGCTGATCGATGCCAGTATTTGGGAACTGAGACAGTGACATAAACAGACCGCCAACCTGGAGAAAAATGAGACATGTTATTATCTGGCAATGAAGCTTAAGCGCAAAGTGATCGATATGTTACCTCATAACTGTATCAATATTCCTGTGGTAAATCTTCTATTTTCAGAACAGAGGTAAGACCATTTTCTTTTAATTTATTAATTGCATCTAGAATCGCATTTTTCGTTTCTTGAAAAGATGGGAAATTTTCTGGCCTCTCAACGTTTTGGTCATCAAATGAATGAAAGTCAGAAATCCCATCAAGTATCTTATATTCTGTCGTGTCATGTAATTTGTGGCTTAGAAACTCATCCATGATAAGATTTATACAAGAATTAAATGATTTATTAAAGTAATTCTCTTGTTGATTCTAGTTTTCATGCTAGTTTCGATATTTTTTATTATCTGACTTTGCTATTTGTATATTTAGATATCGATTTAAAGAACTTTTTAAAAATTATGTAAAGAATGTTATATAAATACCAATATGTTGTGCTCATCATCTTGATGTGCTTGTCCTGTTCTTCACCGAAAGAACAGATTATTCAAGATTTTACTAATCATTATACTGCAATCATAGAGTCAAATGCCGAAGACCTGTCAGCTATTCTCTCGTCAGATTCTAATGCTTTTATTGATACAGTAAATAGTCTTCAGGATCCTTCTCTAAAAGAGATGCTCGAAGTAGGACATACATATAAAATTCCCTATTACACAACCCTTTATTTTACTCAATTAAAGAACTCTAATCAAAAAAATAATACAGCTAACTTCCTAAAGTTTTTATCCTCTAATAGCATTAACATTTTTAGTTATCATGATATCTATGGCGTCAGTCGTGATAACACCAAAACTGGAACAGAGGACTTTATAGCCGTCTTCAGAGATCTTGATGGTCGAAATAAACTTGATTGGGTCAAGATGCAAAAGGAAGAAAATGTATTTAAAATTGACTTACTATTTATATTGCAACATGCAGAACATCGTATTTTAAAAGACTTTAAAGATGGAATACAAAGTAATTTTGGTGGCGATATAGATCAGTACTTAGAAGATGTTTTTAATAGAGATGGAACAACATTGATCAATGATACGGAACATCATAAATTGGTAAAGAAACGTCAGGAAGAGTTTCCAGATAAATTTGTTGTAAAATGATGTGAGTCTAAGCAAATTGCACTTTCAGGTGGATATATCCGTTTGGGAATAAGTTTCTTGCTAATTTAATTTTTGCGTTTTCATTTCATACTAGTGATTAGTTAGATTGCAAATATGCTTAGCGCGAAAATAAATTACAAAGGGAATATGATACTCATTTCCAAAAAAAAAAGAGATCATTTTTAGAACTCTTGAGTTTTACAGATTTCATATTTACCCAGGATCGTTTTGTTTGGACATAAAAGCTCAGTATATTGCTAATCTTCTATACTTCAAGACAGACAAACAACTTATAAAAACCGTTTTTTATGTACACCATAAATTTGTAATCAATGCATATTTTAAAATGTTTATCAATCGCTAGTTTTTTGCTTATAATCGGTTCATGTCAGACAGATACTGAGACGTTAATTACAGAAACAGCAACCGACGCGAATGGCTATAGCTATGAGCATGTTGCGAATGATCAGTCAGGCACCAGAGTCTACACACTTGAAAATGGCTTGAAAGTCTACCTCAGTGTATATAAAGAAGAACCGCGTATCATGACCTATATTCCAGTAAAGGCAGGAGGCAAATATGATCCTGCAAACTCCACAGGACTTGCTCATTATTTAGAACACATGTTATTCAAAGGAAGTGCTGATTATGGGACCAAAGATTGGGGAAAAGAAAAGCCACTGATTGATGAAATCGAACAATTATTTCAAGAATATAGAACAGTTAAGGACCAGGATAAAAGAACAGAACTGTACGCCAAAATTGATAAAGTATCTCAGGAAGCTTCACAATATGCGATTGCAAATGAATATGATAAGATGTGCGCTTTTCTTGGATATACAATGACGAACGCATACACAACTCAAGACAGGACCGTATATATGAACAATATACCGTCAAATCAATTGGAAAATTTTCTTGATATAGAATCTAATCGTTTTCAAATTATTGTGAATCGCTTGTTTCATACAGAATTAGAAACTGTGTATGAAGAGAAAAATAGAAGTCTTGACAATGATTATTGGAAAGCCGCAGAGGCAATGGATAAGGAGATGTTTCCGAATCACCCTTACGGGACTCAAACAGTGATTGGTACAATAGAACATTTAAAAAATCCTTCGATTACAGATATTAACAATTATTTCTATAAGTATTATGTGCCTAATAATATGGCCATTTGTATGAGTGGAGATTTGGATCCAGAAGAAACGATTCAATTAATTGACAAATATTGGGGCGGTATAGAAGCTAAAGAGATTGAAGAGTATTCTGCAGTCAAAGCCGGCCCGATTTCGGCGAATAAAGAAGTGACAATCGTAGGTCCAGATAAAGATCGCCTTAATATGGGCTTTAGATTTAACGGAACATCTAGCGACGATTATTACAAACTCCAATTGGTAGACTATATGCTCAATAATAGTACTGCCGGATTAATTGATTTGAATTTGGTTCAAGGTCAGAAAGTACTTGGTGCAGGCTGTTATGTTAGCGATAAGAATGATTACAGCGTCCATACGTTTTGGGGAGAACCCCGTGAAGGACAAAGCCTAGAGGAAGTCAAGAATTTAATTCTAGAACAAATAGGACTAATAAAGAATGGAGAATTTGAAGACTGGCTGGTTCCAGCGATTATCAATGAATTTAAGAAAATGAAAATGGAGTCCCTTGAAAGTAATAATTCAAGAGCTAATGACATGGTCATGGCCTTTACGAATGATATACCATGGGTCGATTATGTAAGCATGATCCAGAAAATGGAAGCCATGACTAAAGAAGATATTGTCAGTTTTGTTTCAGAAAATTATAATAATCATGTGATTGTTTACAAAGAACATGGAGAAGATCCCAATAAAATACAAGTTGCGAAACCTAAGATTACACCAGTTGAAGTAGATCGAAAGACACAATCTGATTTCTTTCAACGCATCAAAGGAAGAGATGTAGCTACGATAGAACCAGTCTTCGTGGATTATGAGAAAGACTTTTCAAAAAATGAAATGAATGGAGGCGTTCCCGTATTGTACAAAGAGAATACCGAGAATAGCTTATTCACGATGTACTATTTATTAGAAACTGGTACGAATGAAAATCCTACTGTAAAAATGGCATTGGATTACCTCAATTATTTGGGCACAGAGTCATACTCAGCTGATGAGTTTAAAAAGGAATTGTACAAGATAGGCTGCAACTTTGGCGTGTTCGCAGGTGAACAGCGCCTGTATGTTTATCTGTCTGGTTTGGATGATAACATGGAGGAAGGTGTCAAATTATTTGAGTCTTTACTTTCTTCTCCAAAAGGTGATGATGCAGTTTTGGCTAATGTAAAATTAGACGCGCATAAATCACGAGCTGATGCTAAAAAAGAAAAGCGCCGCATCCTCTGGCAGGGTTTATCTAACTATGCGAAGTATGGCAAAGAATCTCCTTATACCAATGTATTGTCAAATGCAGCAATCGACGAAATCCAATCAGATGAATTGATTAGCATTATTCAAAACATTCCTAAAATGGAACATAAAGTCTTGTATTACGGACCTAAGTCTGAACAAGGAGTGATGAGTATGCTAAATGAATTACATCAAGTTCCAGATGAACTTCTCCCTATACCGGAAAGAAAAGTATTCGCCACCAAGGACATGGAAAATCCAGAAGTCTATTTCTCTAATTATGATATGGTGCAAGCTGAGATGGTCCTGTCTTCTAAAAAAGATCAATTCAATAAAGATTTATTGCCTGAAGTAAATGTCTTTAATGAATATTTTGGATCTGGTATGTCTTCGGTTTTATTCCAAGAAATCAGAGAAGCTAGAGGTCTTGCGTATTCTGTTTTTTCAAGATATAACGTGGCACAAAAAGCTGAAGAAAATGATTATTTGACAGCATATTTGGGGACTCAGGCAGACAAACAAGAAGAAGCATTAGACGCATTGATCGATTTGCTAAATAATTTGCCAGAATCAGAAAAGAATTTTGAAACGGCAAAACAATCGATCTTGTCAAAAATGGAAAGCAATAGAATAACCAAGACTCAGGTATTTTTCAACTATTTATCTGCTACTGATAGAAATCTTGATTATGATGTCAGAAAAGATGTCTATACACGCGTCAAGGGTATGAATTTTGATGATCTCAAAAATTTCCATAGTAATTATGTCAAAAATCAAAAGTTTAATATTTCAGTCATCGGAGATGAAAAGCGATTAGACTTTCAAGCCTTAGGAAAATATGGTAAGGTCACTAAATTGACTTTGCCAGAGATCTTTGGATATGATGATTATAAGAAGGAAATAAAAGGATAACTCCCTTTGGTCGTAGTGTTTAATGTTGAATGTTTAGTTTTGAGTTAGGTCAATTTAATTCAAACATCATTGGCTAATCATGTCTACCATAAGCTGCAGAAGCTTAAAATTATTGACAATGTATAGTCGACTACCTTAAGGTCTTAATGATTAATATGTACAATGTCTTCAATTCATTTTCATCATGGATAGTAGAATAGAAGATCTTATGGTTTAGATGGAAAAGTATTAAATATTGAGTTTATATATGGTTGTACATAACTCAACACTAATCATTCAACATTCAAATCTAAACTTCCTAAGAAGCTTTTACTTTCTTCTTCAAAGCAAACAATTCATCCCGAAACTGCGCTGCCGATATAAAATCCAACTCCTTCGCCGCCTTCTTCATCTTGCGTTCTGTTTCCTTAATAACTGTCTCAAGTTGGTCACGGTTCATATAATTAATCACAGGATCTGCTGCAAGATTTGACTCTTCAGTTTCGATGTAAGCGATCGGTGCTTGATGACCACCTCGAATATCCAAGACAGATTTTTGATTGCGAATCTCCTGCTTGGATTTAAAGATCGTCGTTGGTGTGATGCCATGTTCTTCATTATAAGCCATTTGAATCGCTCTCCGACGATTGGTCTCATCGATCGTGACTTGCATGCTGTTGGTGATTTTATCTGCATAGAAGATAACAAGTCCATTGGCATTTCTCGCTGCTCTTCCAGATGTTTGTGTTAGTGATCTAGCATTACGTAAAAAGCCTTCTTTATCTGCATCTAAAATCGCAACTAATGATGCTTCAGGCAAATCCAAACCTTCACGCAAAAGATTCACACCGACTAATACATCAAATTCACCTAGACGCAGATCACGAATGATCTCTACTCTATCTAGAGTATCAACTTCGGAGTGAATATATCTGACTTTAATATCCAATTTTTGTAAATACTTAGTAAGTTCTTCTGCCATTCGCTTGGTCAAAGTCGTCACTAAAATTCTCTCATCTATTCTGATTCGTTTCTGGATTTCTTCAAGTAAATCATCTATCTGATTCAAACTTGGCCTGACATCAATTGGGGGATCTAGCAAGCCTGTAGGTCTGACGATTTGTTCAACCACTTCACCTTCAGTCTGTTCAAGTTCATAATCTCCGGGAGTTGCTGTCACAAAAACTACCTGATTAATCAAACCTTCAAATTCATTATAATTTAATGGTCTGTTATCCATGGCAGATGGCAATCTGAATCCATAGTTGACCAAGTTGATTTTTCGTGCTCTATCTCCGCCCCACATCCCTCGGACCTGAGGGACAGTCACATGACTTTCATCAATCATCATCAGATAATCGTCTGGAAAATAATCAAGTAAACAAAAAGGCCGAGTCCCTTGTTTTCTTCCATCAAAAAAACGAGAGTAATTTTCGATACCATTGCAATAGCCCAACTCGCGCATCATTTCTAAATCAAAAGTGACGCGCTCCTTAATTCGTTTAGCTTCTAGATATCGCCCTTCTGATTCAAAAAATTTGATATGATTCTCTAGCTCATCTTCTATATGGCGAAGTATTCCTTTTAAGCGATTCTTTGGTGCTACATATAAGTTCGCTGGGAAGATGGCGGCATGTTCTAGGTCAGCGATTCGCTTGCCAGATTCGATTTCTAATTGTTCTATTTTTTCAATTTCGTCACCCCAAAAAATAATTCGATATCCATAATCTAAATATGGCAAGTTGATATCAACCGTATCTCCTTTGACTCGAAAGGTACCTCTCTTTAATTCGACTTCGGTTCTTGAATACAGACTTTCGACCAACTTATAGAGAAAAGTATTTCGTGTAATTTTTAGGCCTTTTTCTATTCGAATAATACTGTCCTTATAATCTTCTGGGTTCCCCATACCATAGATACAAGAGACACTTGCCACGATAATGATATCTCGTCGTCCAGACAATAGATTAGTCGTTGCACGTAGTCTGAGCTTGTCGACTTGCTCATTTATCGATAGGTCCTTTTCTATATACGTGTCAGAATAACTCATATATGCTTCAGGTTGATAATAGTCATAATAGGACACAAAATACTCGACTGCATTATCAGGGAAAAATTCTGTGAACTCTGCATAGAGTTGTGCAGTCAAAGTTTTATTGTGAGTCAAGACCAGCACAGGGCGATTTAGTTTATTAATGACATTTGCCATTGTAAACGTTTTTCCTGATCCAGTGACACCTAATAGGACTTGAGCGACTTCATTATTTTCAATTCCATTGACAAGTTTTTCTATTGCTTGGGGTTGATCACCTGTTGGTTTGTACTTGGAAGTGAGATTAAATGCCATATATCTTAGCTAATTGTTTAAGAATGAAATAAAATAAGAGCTATTGCACTAACATTTTTGCTTGGCAATTATGATAAAAAGCCAAAATTACAATTAAAGTATGTTGCAGCTTTGATAAACTTTTGTCAAAGCGGACATTCTATAGTTCAAGATTTCTTAGTACAAAAACACCGTTTATTATTTGATTGTTTCAGCCTAGTCATGATTCATTTTGTCGAATGCATAAGACGAAATGAGTTGTTTGAATAATAGGGTAAATCCATCTGCCTTCTTGGAACTCAATACCGTTTCTAAATATTCTCTTGCTTTGTCAAAGTTTTTATCATTGAATGATCGAGCTCCTCGATACATATTCGCTGTTATTTGACTCGCTCTAGGTACACTGTCTTTCATCAACTCTCGTATCTCTTTTATTTTAGTTTCGTTTGGTTCGATAAACGAATAATAAAAATACGGTTCTGCTAGAACATCAGGGTAAAATGCCGGAGGATAAATACCAGCATTAGATTCTATTACTTTTATTTTTTCTCCTGCTTTGACAATATTCCCTTCAGCTAGATCTCTATAATATTCAAATTGTTTAAAGGCTAAATCCATTGGGTTTTCAATTGGAGAATCGGCGTATTTATCTAATATCAATTGCGGATATTCACTTGGACTTTTACCCTGCTGGTTCAATGCTGTCAAGTGTAGCATATCTGCATATTTTTTAGCCTTGTCGTCATCTTTTAAAATCATCAATAATTGATATCCATCAGTCATCATACCATTTATATTTTGAGGGATTATGGTGATAATGAAAATAAGTAATGATATCAGACCAAATAGAATCACAAATACTTGGATGTTGCCCGATAAATGAGGCCAGGCGAAAAAATATATACAAAGACAGCAAATACTAGACAGCAGGCTAAAGAAAGGACCACCAAAAATAACGACAAACCTCCTTAATTTAAATCCTTCTACTTTTGTAGGTAGCGTCATGGCAAGTCCCCCACTTAGGTTAATGTGTTTATTTAGACTAAACTGCAGTGAGCCTTCTTCTTTAGATAATTTGAATGGTCCAGCAGTCATAAACATAAAGTCATTTCCCATAATTAATCCTCCTAATACATGACCTAATTCATGGATAATGATTGTCAGGTAAAAGCTGATCGGAATGGCTAGTAATATAGCCCATATAGAAGGTTTGTCGCTGAACAAGTTTGCTTTGCCCCCAAGCAGTGCTCCCATACCATAACCGAATGCTATGCCAACAGCAAGACCAATCAGAATCTTTAGGATTGACGATTTAGATTTTTTGGACTTCATGTTCTTATTTATAATTTTGTTTAGTTATGAATAGATTACTCTACTTTTGCTGATACAATAAATAATTGTTTAGTGGGACTAAATTACAAATCCTTTGGAGACGGTGAGCCTATAATTGTACTACATGGATTATTTGGCATGTTAGATAATTGGCAAAGCTTTGGAAAGGCGCTTTCTAAAAAGTATCAAGTGTTTATTATTGATCAGCGCAATCATGGCAAATCTATTCATTCAGAAGATTTTTCATATACTTTGCTTGCCGAAGATTTAAAATCCTTTATGGAGGAGATGGGCTTGACAAGTGCACATATTTTAGGACACTCGATGGGAGGGAAAACAGCAATGACTTTTGCGAGCCAATATCCGAAATTTGTTAAATCTTTAATTGTCGTTGATATAGCACCAAAAAAATATCAAGGCGGTCACCAAGCTATTTTTGATGCCATTCTGAGTATTGACATAGGAAATGTAAAAGCACGAAAAGAGGTAAATGAACAACTCAATCTATCCATACCAAATGACGGAGTCAGACTGTTTTTAATGAAAAATTTGACGCGTCATCCAGAAGGCGGTTACCGTTGGAAAGCAAATTTTAAAGTCCTTCATCAAAGATATGATACAATCATGGGAAGCGATGGGATGGAAGTTTTCAATAAGCAAACTTTATTTGTAAAAGGAGGGCAATCAGATTATATTCTCTCGGAAGATGAGACTGAGATCATGCGGTTGTTTCCATTCGCAAAGATAATGGAAGTTGATGGTGCAGGTCATTGGGTCCATGCAGAAAAGCCGAAAGAATTGCTAACTATTGTGATGGCTTTTTTAGCGAGTCAAGATGGTATTATGACTGGAGCATGATGACTGCGAAGGAAAATATAAAAATATGATTGGTTCTAAATTCAAATTAGCTATACAAAAATTCTTATTTGGTAGAGAGATTCTAGAATTCAACCTTGAGTTATTTCAGCAGACAAAAAATCCGCAATTAAGTTTGTGGGATATTAAATAGCCGATAGTTCTGTCATTTTTAAACTTTGACTTATACTATTGATAACATCAATCCTGTAAAGGATCACAGTCTAGTCTAATTGAAAAATCCTCTAACTGTCCTTTGTCATTAATTTCTATTAAACAGCATTCTTGGATTTTATCTTTGAGCAGCTTTCGAGCTCTTTGAATTCGACTTTTTGTAGCATTCAGGCTAAGGCCTAATTCTGTGGCGATTTCATTTTGCTTTTGTTTTTGAATGTCTGCTAGCTTCAACGGGTGAGCATATTTTTCTGGTAATAAATCAATAAGAGCATCTATCCATTTTGCTGCTTCTGTATATTCGTTTGTATTCTTTTCTTCTATTTGCTCTGGAATGTCAGAGACTATTTTATTAGACTTTTTATGATGGTTAATCATTAAATTATGTGCGATTTGAAACAGCCAAGATTTTATATTTTTGATATCCTTTCCAGAGCAACATGATTTATACATTTTCATGAGGCACTGCTGAGTCAGTTCTTTTGCCAGTGTATGATCTTTACTCGTTTTAATAAGTTTGCATACAGACCATCCTTATAAATTAACCAGAGTGTTGAAGCATCGTCGTAAAGTTCAATTTTCATTTTCTAAGTGTAATTTGGTTGTTAGATTTCAAAAATAAAGTAAAAATTCTAACAATGAAAAAGCCTATTTCTTAGAGCTAAGAAATAGGCTTCAGTTTGTAAGATTATAGAATCTTACTTTCCTTTTAAAGCTGTTGCTTTTTTAGTTTCTTTCGCTAATAAATAATAGAACATTGCTCTATATTTATTTCTGTTTTTTGCTCCGAGTGTAGCAATAACTTTTTCAATAGCATTATCAGCTTTCACACCTGTAATGCCTAGTTTCTTCGCAAGGAAACCAGCTTTGATTCTTTCAACTTCTTTTTTATCTGAAGTGCCTACTTTGCTTGCGTCTGCGCTATATAGAGATGGTCCACAGGCTTTTGCTGCAGCTTTTAGTAGAGCTTGGTCTACTTTTCCAACTCCAAGTTTTTCAAACTCCTTGTTGTATTTTGCTAATGCATCATCTAATTTGCTCATAGTGAGAATTATTTTAAGTGTTGATTTATAGATTAAAAAAATTTATAACGCGTAAGTTACACTTATTTATTGCGATAATGTTATGGGAATATTCAAAATAGTCGCAACTGTAATTCTGACGGACCTAGGAATTTTTAAAACAGGATTCTGAAAGAATTGAACTTTAGTTTAGTGTGACAAATTATTCTTTTTTTAGTAGCTGATCGTAGAAGGTGGGAAAACTTGCACTTCCAAAATGGCTAAAGCAGGAAGAATGTTTTATGGCTAAGGCATAATCATTAGCAAATCCATTTAAAAAATAACTGAATTGCTCAAAGTCTATATTCTTACAATTTGGTTTTGGATAGAAATTTATGTGACGAATTGATCCATCTTCTTCCCAATAAACATTAATCCATATTCGTAAGCCTTTGATGTCGAAGCTCATGCGATCAGCATATTTTTCAAGATCTGACAGCATTGATAGCCAAACAGTGTATGCTTGAGATATATCCAAATCTTTTATATTTATAAGGATATCTGAGCATTCAATATTCAGACTAGATTGTAGTGATTCGTCATCACCAATCATGCTAATTCTTAAAGGCTTAGCGATTGGATTGATCTTGCCGCTGAGACTATCTTGTGCGCCAAGACAAGTACATACTATAGCAAGTAATAAATGTATGATGAATAGATTTCTACTAGACATTGCTTAAAAATATAAACTTTCGACTATAATCACTATCAAAGTAAACGGTGATTCTCCTTAAGATCATATAGTCGACAATCAATAATGTCGATTTTGAATTGTAGATATACATATTTAATCGAATTAATCAGAGGTTTCATCTGTTAAGCTAACTGTTATCCAGTTAATTTTAGACCTTTGTTCACATTATGATTATTGATATTCTTGCAAGTGTTCTCATTTTATATGGATTCTATTCTGGATATAAACGAGGATTAATAAAGACTGCATTTTCTACTTTGTCAATCATCTTGGCAATTTTGGTTACAATAAAACTCTCACCAATCGTCATGGAATTAGTAGAGTCAACCCTTAAGTTATCCCAAAGTATAAGTGTGATACTTGGCATTGTGATCACCTTCTTTTTTGTATTGATTGTTATTCAGTTTATCGGAAATCGTCTAGAAGGTTTAATGAAAGCCGTCAATATTAACTTTATCAACAAGATTGCTGGAGGTTTATTAATGGCTGCAGTTTTTGGAGTTTGCCTAGGATTTATAGTGCAATTATCTAATGATTTGCGACTCGTCACTGAAGAACAAAAACAAACGTCAATCTCTTATCCTGCCCTTGTCACTTTGCCTGGGCATGCAAAAAATACACTGACAAAATTTAAACCAATGTTTTCTGAATTTTGGGATAAAACAGTTGAGGCAATTGACTCAGCGAAAAATAGAGTAGAAGAAGGATAGCATTGCTTACCAACTACCGCAAATTCCTGTTTTAGTCTGAAATTGTGTCATTTCTGGCACATCAAAGCTTGGATTTAATATAACTTCTTGAGACCCATAAGAGACGTCAGCATTAACAGGAATTGTTGCATCCGAAGTAATCAAATCTCTAGCTTTGTAGTCACCGTTATTAGCTGTAGGTATATTTAGAGTCACAGGACAATCATCTTGATCAATGATTCTGAATAAACTGCCACTAGATGGTGGGGGATTAAAGCTCCCATCATCTAGAGCGACTGCATAGAGTTCTCCAGATTCTGAGACACCAAAAGAACTTATCGAACTAGCATTAGAAATTATTTTAGTTGCAACTTGAAGTCCAGCTACAGTAGTTCCTTTTGTTTGCCAAAGTCTATTAGAGACATAATCCATAAAGAAATACCATCCTTCAAAATCTGAAAATGTACTGCCGCGGTAAACAAAGCCACCCGTAATTGAAAATCCTCCAGTACTTAAACTGTGGCCGTAGTCAAAAATTGGATCATGAAATGATCCAGTACAACCACTCGAATTAATAAATCCTTCTCTACAGTCCCATCCTAAATTGAGACCTCCGATACCAGCACCCACTACATTGACTTCCTCTCTTACATTTTGTCCAACATCGGCAATATATATGTCACCATTAGATGCATCAAAACTAAACCTCCAAGGATTCCTTAAACCATAAAGCCAAATCTCGCTTCCAAAAGGATTCGTTGGCGGTATAGAATAATTCATGCCACCGAAAGGCATATCAACATCTATTCTTAAAATGGCACCTAGCAATGTATTTATATTTTGCCCATTGCCTTGCGGATCATTACCGCTTCCGCCATCTCCACTTGCTATATATAAATAGCCGTCTGGCCCAAACTGTAGATCTCCACCATTATGATTGTTGAATGGTTGGTCGTATTCTAAAATAACTAATTCTGAATTCGGATCAGCAATATCAGGATCAGAAGCATCAACACTGAATCTGGATATTCTTGTATTGTCAGGTGAGCCATTTACAATATAATTGACATAGAAAAATCCATTGGTTTTGTACTGTGGATGAAATGCTAAACCTAATAAACCTTCTTCGTTAGCGGCATCATCCACTCTATTCGTAATGTCTAAAAATGGAACAGCATTGACGATTAACTCAGAATCATTAATCAGTTTTATTGTCCCTGGTTGTTCAGCAATAAATAGTCTATTGGTTTGATCTCCGGCATTTGTGATTACGATGGGTTTAGTAAAACCAGTTGCGACTTCTATGAAAAGTGGATTCCCTTGTGCTAATATGAGAAGTGGGAATACAACCAGAAGTAGAATAGAGGGAAGTTTAAACATGTTTCAGCATTTTAATCCAAGATACAATTCTATGACATCTTAAGGTGTCTGCAATATTCAGATTTCAGGATTCGCATAAAATTTTGCACAAAGCTCTTTCAAAAGCTTAGCCGCTAAAGCAGCTGTCATTCGCTCATGGTCTCTCAGCGGATTTAGCTCTACGATATCTGCTGCAAGAAGAAAAAATTCTTTTTTAAGTAGAAAATTAATCAAGGTTCTTGGATTCATGCCTCCAGGTTCGTGGTGAGAAACTCCTGGTGCAAATGCCGGATCGAAACCATCTAAATCAATTGACATATATACGGGACGATTAAATTTAAGCAGACTAAAGGTTTCAATGTCTTTCATCATGATGACCTCAACCTTATATTTTTCTGCTTGTTCTCGTTGGTGTTTTGTAAGTGTCCTAATCCCAACCTGGATCAATCGCTTGCATAATCCGTCTTCCATAATGCGAGCAAACGGACATGCATGAGAATGTCGATCACCTTCAAAAGAATCATATAGGTCAGTGTGCGCATCAATATGTAGGATGTCAAAATTCTGATGATGTTTTGATATTGTTTTCACAATTGGGTAGCTAACTGAGTGATCGCCTCCAAGAAAAATATTTGCTTCGCCTGGAATATAGCCCAATTCAATTTGTTCTAATAAGTCATCATAAGTTTGAATATTTAAATTTCCTTTGTCCTTAATTTGAACGTCTACATCAAGATTAACTCCAGACTCTGTCCAATAATTTGATGACTGATCATGAAGCGTTTCTCGTATTGAATCAGGACCGAGTGCTGGACCACGTTGGTACGATGATTTTTCATCAAATGGAATCCCGATGATGTTGATTGATTTTGAATTCATGATTATTTATTTTAGTTTTTTGGGATTGTCTGCTGCAAAACTCTTCCAACTCGAATATTTTTTCCCACCGCCTCTAAGAGGATTACTTTGGTTGTAATGTGTGTATGCTGCCGCTAAAGCATCACTTGCATCGAGTTGTTTTAAATCTATTTTAATTTTTAAAATGCTTTGTAGCATTCTGGCGACCTGTTCTTTTGATGCATTTCCATTTCCAGTGACTGATAGTTTTATCTTCTTCGGCGAGTATTCAATGATTTCAACTCCCATTGTAATGGCAGCGGCCATAGCGACTCCTTGAGCTCTACCCAGTTTTAGCATTGACTGTACATTTTTACCAAAGAACGGAGCCTCGATTGACATTTGCTTAGGTAAATACGTTTCTATGATTTCTTGAAGTTGAAGATATATCTCTTTTAGTTTTGTCTGGTGATCCTTAAATTGCTGAAGCTTAATGACGCCTAATGCTTTGACAGAAACTTGCTTGCCTTCTATCTGAATGATAGAATATCCCAATACATTAGTACCTGGGTCAACACCTAGAATTTTGTATGAATCAGTCATTTATATATCAAAAATAATCTAAACATATTAGAATGCGTTATCTTAATGTAAAGCCAAGCTATTCTTTATGCAAATTCATTCATTTACTAGATTTTTGGCAGCACCTTTTATGATCGCAATGGTCTATGTGTTCTATAAAAGTGCTATAGATTATGATTTCAGAGATGAATATTCATGGTATGTGTTTCCATTATTGGTCATTTGTGTAGTCTTATATATGTTTTCTCCGCAGATCGATTTTTGGCTGCATAAAAAGTATCCGATTAAACTAGATCAGCCAATTATCAATTGGTTAGAACAGAAATTTCCATTTTATCAAACATTATCTGAAGAAGACAAATTGACCTTCCAAAACAGGCTTAGCCTATTTCTAGAAGATAAAGATTTCTCTTTGATGAAAGTAGAAAAGATGGATATGCCAGATGATATGAGTTTTATCATTGCTGCTCATGCTGTATGGTTAACATTTGGTAGGCCTGATTTTTTATTTTCTAAATTCGATCGGATCATTGCATATATGCATCCTTTTCCTACGCCATTCTACAAACATCTACACACTGTTGAATCAGAAATCCAAGATGGTGTTGTCTTGTTTTCTTTTGAATATGTCTTGCGAGGGATCATAGATCAGTCTTATTATAATATTGGGATTCATGGTTTTGCAGAAGCATTTGTAGAGTCTAATCCAGCCTTGACTTGGCCAACTTTTATTGATGGTGACAAAGCAATGCTCGAAGAAATTTCTGGACTTCCTAATCAAAGAATATGTGATACAATTGGATTTGATAAAACTGATTCTCTCATCGTAGCAATTCATCATTATTGTAGGTATGCAGGACAATTTAAAGAATTATTGCCTAAAGAATTTGATGCCTTAGAATCCATTTTTCAATTAAGCAAAACGAATAACATTGGTAGAACACAAGTGGAAAACCCATAAAACGGATGTTGTATATGATAATCCGTGGATTAGAGTAGAGCATGATGAAGTGACGACTCCTACTGGTACACCTGGCGTGTATGGTCGTGTTATATTTAAGAATAAAGCCATTGGAATCATACCCATGGACCAAGATTTAAACACATGGTTAGTGGGCCAATATCGATATCCGTTACAAGAATATTCTTGGGAGATTCCAATGGGTGGTGGACCGATTGGAGAGGATTTTATGGCGACTGCTAAAAGAGAATTAAAAGAAGAAACTGGAATATATGCTGACAAATGGACACAACTCATGAGGATTCATACTTCTAATTGTGTGACTGACGAGGAAGGGTTTATTTATTTGGCGGAAGACCTAGAAATGGGGGAGACTGAATTTGATGAGACTGAAGATTTGCAAATTAAAAAATTACCGTTTACTGAAGCAATAGACATGGTCTTGGATGGTAGAATAACTGATTCAATTAGTAGTGCTGGTATATTATTATTAGCGCGAAAATTAAAAATATAAACTTGTAATTTTTATGAGTCAACCCAATTTTTAAACTCAGACAATTTTCCTCTACTGACAATAAATTCAATATCTGTTTTTGTGTCTAATTGAATTTTTAATCGTTGATTTAAAAAAGGATGTATTTTTTCGACATTATTGATATTCACAACTTGCTTTCTATTAATTTGAAAAAATTGAGTTGTGTCTAATTCTTGCATAATTGTCTGAAGGGTTTTAGTATAGATATGTCGCTGCCCATCTTTGGTAAATAAAAATGTTAAACTATCATCGGAATGGATAAATGAAATATCCTTGATGCTAATAAATTCGTAGTGGTTTCCTTTTTTAACAAGACATCTATTCTTTTTACCCGTAGATAAATGTTTTATTAATTCAGTCAAATCAGGAGCTATTGTCTTGGCTATATGTAATTGTTCTAATTTTTGTATCGCAGACTCTAATTCTAATTCATTTATTGGTTTTAATAAATAATCAATGCTATTGACTTTAAATGCTTGTAATGCAAATTGATCATATGCAGTTGTGAATATAATAGATGAGTCAATTTTAATATGATTAAACAATTCGAAACTGATGCCATCAGATAGCTGTATGTCTAGTAAAATAAGATCTGGATGAGGATTGTTTTCTAACCAGTTAAGTGAATCCTCAACACTATCAAGATGTTCAATTAAGATATAATCCGGTCTTATCTTTTGTAATAACCTTCTGAGATGTTCACAAGCATTTATCTCGTCTTCAATGATCAATACAGTCATACAATTTCCGTATTAAAAATTAGAGGAACAATCACTTCAAAACTACCATTGGATTCCTTGCATTCTATTTGTTGGGAAGTGAAATACCCAAATCTTTCTGTAATATTCTTTAAGCCCATTCCTGTTGACTCAACTGCTTGAATCTTTTTTTGTAGATTATTTCTAACATGAATGTTTCTACCATTTTCGCTCGAAAAAATGTCAATCATTAATGGCTTGTTTTTAGAGATAATATTGTGTTTCACTGCATTTTCGATTAATAATTGAAGCGTCATTGGTAATATTTTTGCACCTTCCTGAAAATGATTTTTTATACTGATACTAATATTTTCTCCAAATCTTTCGTGTAATAGGTCAATATATATTTTTATGCTCTCTAATTCAGAACCTAAAGAGACTGTTGTATTTTCTTTTTTACCGACAGAGTATCTATAGAACTTAGATAACTTGTCTAAATAATTCATGGCTTTATTCTCATCTTTGGGGATCAAGTTCATCAGTGTATTTAGACTATTGAATAAGAAGTGCGGGTTAATTTGATTTCTAAGATTATCTAATTGAGTTTGAATGTGGGCCGTTTTTAATCGTTCTTGTTCTTCTACAGCAATTTTAAATTTATTAAAAAAATACATTGCTTCATATAGGACTAAAACGGCTAACGAGATAAATGCGATTGACAAAAACGCAACAATGAATTCAGGAACAAAGGGATCATCTAAATTGCAGATAAAATAAAATAGTTTCTCAGCTAATGCGATCATTTTTACCATGAAGAATGTCACGATCATTGCTGAAATAGCTTGATAAATATTTCTCTTAAATGTTTGGTCTATGTGAGGGAATCTTTTTCTGAGATAGATACAAGTCATTCTGAGACAATACCAGATAATAGTGGTATAAACCAGTGACTCAAAAAATATCAGATGAATTTTTGATACATAAGTCTTGAAAGAAACAGTGATAAAAAGAACGGGTGCAAGTAATGCAATAATTGGAATGCCGTAAATGATCAATTTCGTTTCATCGAAGAGAGTATATTCATAGTGCTTACTTTTCTTCATGCTCTAAAAATAGGAATTCTTGAATTCATCACGAGTTACAATATTATATTTTTTAAACCAAAAAAAGAGAAGGCGCTATCAAATACCAAGCGTACTAAAAATTGACCCTTTATTCTCTGTTTATTTTATTAGTCTCTTCGTTAAAAAAGAACTCGCCATTTCTATGGTCCGACGACTCTCGATGAGTCGCGAGACTCTCTGAGATATGACTGCGTTTTTCTACTCGACCTTAAAAAAATAAGCTTATAACTAAATAGCTCAATCTCAAATATGCTTGATATACCCTCTCTTAATATGATAAAATAATGTGAAAACTATAGTTCAAACTGAATTGGCAATACTACTTTTTGTGAAATAGCTTTACCATTTACTTTGACTGGTGTTATATTTTTTAGTCTATTCAATACAAGTTTTATTTCATAATCAAATTCTCTACCAAGACTTTCAAGAATGACAATATCCTGAATCGTCCCATCTTTAGAAAGCGTAAATGAAACAGTAGAAGTACCTTCGATATCATACATTCTCATAGTCGCCGGATAGCTAAACTTGTTAGCAAGATGATCCTTTATTTGTGAAATGCTATATTCAGCAGTCTTCTCATAGCCTTTATCGGAAATGATAGTTGTCGCGTTTTGAGTCGAGAATGCGACTACAGATAGATCATTTAAGTTGTTTTGTGCTAAAAGGTTACCGCTAAAGAGTGTAGTAGCTAAGACAAAGATTAGTGTTGATAGATTCATAATAAAGTTTATTTTTTGTGATTAATACCATAAAGTTGCTGTACTTAGCCTCTTGTTACAATCTTAAAATGCTGAACCATCTATATTTCATTATGAATTGCTACTTTTCATAATGGAAGCTGTAAATCCTGAAAATTGAAATTTATTTACGACAAATTTTTAGTCCCTCACCTGTTCTATATGTTGGATTCAAAATGTTTCAAAGCATCTATTGAATAGTAAATCTTGTTGATGCTTAAAAATGCTCTTACATATTGATAATAAAAATGGTAATAAGCTGAAAATGGTAATAAGCAGTTGTCGTTTAGGTATGAAAATTATGGCTCTGAATGAGCGACATATTATTAGCATGTTTAGAAGTTTTGCAACTTCCGTAGGTGGCGGGATTTTTCGTAAAATGTGATAACTAGAATTTAGAGAGCAGCCATGCTTTATGATTAGCCATAGTACAAAAGCTTAAAATTCGCTCGTAAAGTGAAAAGTGATTTCAGGATGATTCTCCTGCACAGTTTTTAGTCCCCATGAGGATTCGGCAAGGTACACAAGCTTACCATCTTTATCTTTAGCTAGGTCCTTTTTTCGCCTAGAGATAAATGCTTTGAGCTCAGTAGCATTATCACACTCGACCCAACAGGCTTTATGTAGATTAATAGACTCATAAGCACAAGACGCTCCATATTCATGTTTGAGTCTATATTGTATAACTTCAAATTGTAGCGCCCCAACGGTACCGATGATTTTTCGATTATTATCTTCTTTTACGAATAATTGAGCGACACCTTCATCCATCAGCTGTGCGATACCTTTGGCAAGTTGCTTTGATTTCATCGGATCTGCGTTGTTTACAAATCTGAATTGCTCTGGTGAAAATGACGGAATACCTTTGAAGTTTAAAATTTCGCCATCAGTCAGCGTATCGCCGATTTTGAAATTACCAGTATCATATAAGCCGACAATATCACCCGGATAAGCTGCTTCAATGACCTCTTTTCGTGAAGCCATAAAAGAAGTCGGATTAGAAAATTTGATCTTTCTATCCAATCGAATATGCTTGTAATTAGTATTTCTCTTAAAAATACCTGAGCAAATCCTCAGGAAGGCAATCCTATCCCTATGCTTTGGGTCTATATTAGCATGAATTTTAAATACAAAGCCGGAAAATTGATCATCATCTGGCATGATAACCCTCTCTTCGGTTTCCCTTGGCAGAGGTGATGGTGCGATTTCAACAAAGCAGTCCAATAACTCTTTAACACCAAAATTATTAATGGCACTGCCAAAGAAAACAGGACAAATCATACCTTCCAGATAATATTCAGAATCAAACTCTGGATAGACATCCTTGATTAATTTTAACTCTTCACGGAGTAATGCAGCAGCTCGATCACCGACTTTTTCATCTAACAATGGATCGGATAAATCTTCTATGCTCGTGAGCTCGTCTGAAGTTTGTTTGCCATGCGAACTAAATAGATTTAGATGTTTTTCGTATAGGTTATAGACACCTTGAAAACGCTGCCCCATACCAATTGGCCAACTCAATGGACACACTGTCAATCCCAACTTCTGCTCGATTTCATCTAACAAGTCAAAGCCGTCTAATCCCTCTCTATCAAGTTTGTTGATGAAAATAATCATTGGTGTTTTGCGCATTTTACACACTTCTACCAATTTTTCAGTTTGTTCCTCCACGCCTTTCGCGACATCAATAACAACGATCACACTATCCACAGCCGTCAAAGTCCGAAAGGTGTCTTCTGCAAAATCTTTGTGACCTGGAGTATCTAAGATGTTAACCTTTCGGTCTCTATAATCAAATGCCATGACAGAAGTTGCGACTGATATACCTCTTTGCTTCTCTATTTCCATGAAATCCGAAGTGGCATGTCGCTTTATTTTGTTGGACTTTACAGCTCCAGCAACTTGAATAGCACCTCCAAATAGCAGTAATTTCTCTGTTAATGTTGTTTTTCCAGCATCTGGGTGAGATACGATGCCAAAAGTCCGCCGTTTTTCTATTTCTTCTTTGAATCCCATAAAAGATCGCAAAGATAATAGTATTTCTATAAAAGACTTCTTCTCCGTATTCAAACAAGAACTCTCAATTTTACTTACTTTTGGAAATCTGTAAATGATGTATGAAATCCACCTTTTATTTGTAATTACAGAAAAATAATATGGTCGAAATAGGAAGCATAATAATATTAGGAATACTCGCTCAATGGATTGCTTGGAGATTGAAGATACCAGCGATCCTCCCTTTAATTCTGATAGGTCTATTAGTTGGTCCATTTTCAGTGTATTATACTGCTGATGGACTTAAATTTATAAATCCGACATGGGATAATGAGCACCATCATGGCTTATTCCCTGGGCACCATTTGACACATTTTGTTGAATTGGCGATAGGAATCATTCTATTTGAAGGTGGAATGACCCTTAAAAAGGATGAATTCAGTGGAGTCGGGAATAGTATTCTGAAACTGATTTCTTTAGGCGCCTTCGTGACATTTATTGTCGCAGGACTATTGACCCACTTTATTGTTGAGTTATCATGGCCCTTATCATTCTTATTCTCTGGATTGATTATCGTTACAGGACCAACAGTTATCGCGCCCATCTTACGTAATCTGTCTCTTGAAAAAAGAGTGGCCAGCATTCTAAAATGGGAAGGAATCTTAATAGATCCAATCGGAGCCTTAGTGGCCGTATTGGTTTATGACTTCATCCATTCTATGAATATGGGTGAAGGAGGATTTACCTCCTATGCCTTCATACATTTCTTACAAATTTGTCTGGTGGGATTTTCAATGGGATTGATTTGTGCTGTCGCCTTACGGGAAATGTTGCGTCGTGATTGGATACCACATTATTTGATAACCATATTTACTCTTGCTTACGTATTGGTCATATTCGTTGGGTCTAATTTGATCCTTGACGATTCAGGACTATTATCTGTCGTAGTAGCAGGAATGATTTTAGGCAATATAGAAGTTCCGCACATCAAGGAAATCGAATATTTCAAAGAGTCACTGAGTATCTTATTGATTTCGATATTGTTTATTCTCCTTTCGGCCAATATTAGCATGGAAGATTTGGAGTTGTTGTTGAATTGGAGGCCTTTGTCGTTATTGGCTTGTATCATTTTATTTGTCAGACCTCTTAGTGTCTTTTTGAGTACAATGAATTCGCCTTTGTCGACCAAGGAAAAATTATTTATAAGTTGGGTTGGTCCTCGTGGAATTGTTGCTGCAGGTATCGCTTCATATTTAGGATTGAAATTAGCAGATGAAAATGTACCTGATGCAGAATGGATTACACCACTTGTCTTTATGGTTGTTCTTGGGACCGTTTTATTAAATGCGACAACAGCTGGAATGGTTGCGAAAGCATTGGGTGTTTTGTCATCTAAAAGCAACGGTTATTTAATCATCGGGGCGACAAAAGCTTCTAGAATAATAGGTAAGTATCTTAACCAGCAAGGATTAAATGTGGTTTTAGTGGACACCAATCCGAGTAATGTTGCTTTTGCAAAAAAACTGGGCTTAACTGCGATCAACACAAATATTTATAATGATGATTTGACAGATATTATTGAATTGGGAGATGTCGGTAACATATTGGCAATGACTAGCAATACAGAGGTTAATAATTTAGCCTTAAATAAATTTTCAAATAGATTTGGAGAAAACGGTTCTTTCAGATTGGCTTCGACTTCAGAAGTTCGAAGTGAAGCCGTCGGCGATGAGAATATATTGTTTAGTAAAGTAGACGACTATTATACTTTGGACCGCATTGCAAGAGATTATGCTGATATCCACGAGTTAGTTGTTGAAGATCCGACGACCTTGCAAAAAGCTCTGGAACAATTAGATGACAATCCAGTGAATATTCCTTTATTTATCAAGAGGGATAATGAATTTGAAATTGTCCAGAGTGATTATTCTAAAATTGAATTAACTCCTAATGCGATTTTGATCTATATGGGTCAAAAGATCGAGAAATTAATTGAAGCTCAAGAAAAGAGTGAGGAAGAATAAGTGTCAATTTTTAAGAAGTTAGGTCGCATGTAGAATATATTAATTGCCATTCTGGTAATGATTCCTATCTATTGAGGGTTTGTTTAATACTTTCTCTTTGTCTCCTTTATATATAATAAGCACAATTCTTCTTCAGCAACATCTTATATGCCTTATGTGTTTCTCTTTTTAATCATTCTAAGTGCAGCTTATATTTTCTTTAATCCAAAAATTGATAAGATCACATTACAAACACTTTGAGCAACCTGTAAACTTGCATTGAATGCGAAGCCTATCCAGTTGGCAACTCTTTTAAAGATATTTTTTGATCGCTTATTATCTTTTTTTTTTGACAGAAAATTATCTGTCATCTGTGAAATCTGATCTGTCATATCACCTATTTCATCTTCTATCATTTGACCGATATTTTTCACATTAGCAGCTTCTCCTCTCATGGCTAATCTATCACCACTTGTTTTTGCAACTGGTATAATAATCCATAAGACGATATAAGGGATAAATCCAATTCCTGAGAATAGTAATAAGCCACAGACAAGTCTAGCCCAAATTGGATCTTCAATACCCCAATAAGCTGCTATTCCACTACAGACGCCACCGATAATCTTGTCATCAGGATCTCTGAAAAATCGTTTGCCTGTGGTGACATGTTTATTATTCTCATTTGATTGATCGTCATAAGAATATTCATCAGTGGCAGCACCAAATTGTTCTGGAGTCCCCATCGTAGAGATGACACTGTCTAGATCTTTTTTACCAATGATCTGTCTTTCTCCCATTGATTCTCTAATCAATTCTGCCATTCGTGCTTCTATGTCTGACATGATATCGCAGACACCATCAGAATCACTAAAGTGTTTTTCTACTGTATGAAGGTATGACTGTAGATCGTGGTATACTTTATCGTCAATCGTAAAAGGATAACCGCCTAAATTTATATTGTGAATTTTATTCATTTTCTATTTTTTAGAGAGTGTTTCTTGAGATTACTTTGCTTTTGCTTTCGTTTTTGCTTTTACCTTAGTTTTCGTTTTAGCTGTTACTTTTTTAAGAGAAAGGTTAACAGACTTAGTCAAGTGTTTCCAAGTTACGTGTAACCCTTCTAAAAATTCTTGACCTGTATCAGTCAGTTGGTAATATTTACGAGGAGGTCCAGAAGTTGATTCCTTCCAATTATAATGTAAGAGTTCAGCATTTTTAAGTCTTGATAGTAAAGGATATAATGTGCCTTCTACAACAATCAATTCTGCTTGCTTTAATCTTTTAATGATATCAGAAGGATATGCCTCTTTCTCAGATATGATAGATAAGACACACAATTCTAATAATCCTTTTCTCATTTGTGCTTTTGTGTTTTCCAAATTCATGTATTTATTTTTGGATGAAATACAACACAAATATAATGGTAATTTATAGTACTATGCAATACAAAGTACCTTTATAAGACATAGTACTCTACGAATGAATTAAATTAATCGACGAATGAATTTTTAAGCCTTATAAAGTATCTCTCCTTTGCTTCAATATGCCAAAATTTAAATTGATTCCTAGACTCCCATATGTGTATTCAGCATCAATTTGATTCAGAATAGAAGAAATATCATTCGTGTAAGCAAACAGATCAAACATATTAAATCTAATGCTTCCTCCTAAACCTACGCTTATCGGCTTCAGAGTAGAATGATGAACAGAAGCCGTCGATGAAATCTTATCGTTTATAGAATAGTGTCCAGCTACACCCACGGCATAATTTGAAAATGATGAAAATGAATTGTAATTCACAGAGCCTGATATAGAAAAATCTTCATTAATCACATGTTGTACGCCGAGATTATAACTTATAGGAAGTTTCGTTTCATACGATCGCTGGCTCTCGCTAATGTCTAATAACTGTTCAATAGAATCCTGATAAGAAACAGTATTATCTGGATTAATCAAGTCTAATAAGTTGACACCATCAAATGTTCTAATACCAGAAGTCCCATAATTGAATGGGTTAGATTGCCATTTTATACGACCTATATCACTGATGCCGATCCTAATATCTGTATCAGGGTTCAGTTCGTATTGAGCAGAAATGCTAAACGAAAATCCACGGTTAGATGAGAAAAAGCTTTTTTGTAGCTCTCCAGAGTAATCGATAATTATACGTTCCAATGACTCATACTGAAGCAAATCAGTTGTATTTATATTGAAATCAGTATCCGTTGTCAAATTATAAAATAGCGGAGCTACCTCCAACAATAGTTTATCTCTATCTACACTGATATCCCCAATACCCGACAGCGCGGATAATGATACTCCAATTGTCCATCGATCCTTATGATAATTACTGGCTAATGTGTAGCTATGAAATGCTTGTGCAGTAGATTTAAAACTGAGGTCTAGCTGTTGTCCAAAAATAAATGCGTTGCCTGCGGTATATAAGTTTAGAGCTTGGAGAGGATAGTCTATGTGTGAAATATAACTAACTCCATATGATGCCGCAATACTGACATTGGGGTTTAGTTTGAAAGCTAATCCAAAGCCGTTTAAGCGACCACCAGATTGTACGATGTTTTGTTCTTCTGCGAAAGGAAGCGCTGCATTAGGATCTATCAACAACACGCCATTTTCATTGCGGCTTATGTAATCAGTTATTTTTGGTCCTTTTTGACTTAATCCAAATCTAAAAGATGGAAGATAAAGAACAAATCTACTACTGTCTTTAAAGTGTTGAAAATGATTGACATCGAAAGAATGATCGTTTTGATAAAGCTGAGACTTAGAAAAACTTTGTCCGTGGCAGAAGCCTGAATAAATCAAAAAGAACATTATGAAAAATCTATACATTATCATTGATTCAACTTGACTCGTGCACCTAATTTAACACTCACAGTATTCTCGGCATTGATCGCTATGGATTCAGTGCGACCTTCAGGTTGGAACAATCCAATATAGGCTCGAATAAAACCAGACGGTTCTATTTTTCTAAGCTTTGCATCTGATAATGTTTGGCTTGTTAGAAATTCTGATATACCATTGACAGTACCATCATTATTAATAGATGCAGCTGGAATTTCAATCGGCGCTGGGAATAATGAATCGATGATACTATAAGAAGGACTGACAAAGTGTATCTGAAATTTCACTCCGAGTGGTAGTCCATTTTCGATTCCTAAGTTAAATTCTAATTCCTCGGCATTTTCAATATTTAAACTATCGATTGGATAATCATCGAATAGAACATAGCTTTCAACAGTCCCAGCAACAGGAAGGACCAGTTCTGAATTAATATCTATTCGTCCATCATCTTTGATAAAGCCTATGGTTTCTTGATCGCCATCTGGAAAAGCAATCGCATCTATATCAAATAATATCGCATTTGTCTGCTCATCTAGAATGTTCAGAATATTAGAATTATTCTTATCCAACTCTATAACCGTTAGCTTAGATTCGCCAATTTCATCCAGACTTGGAAAATCAAATAGTAGATTGCCTGGAAAAAATAATGGACTTGTCAGAGGCAAATTCAAATTTGTCCTAGTGATCACACTGAGCATATTTATTCTAGGTTCAATCGGCAATCCAAGAGAATTATCCACTTTAATAATGAGTTTAGGATCATCAAAATTAATATGACCACTGATATAATTTCGAAAGGTATTAAATGGAATAATTCCTGATGGTATATCAAAGACCTGTCTGCCAAATGATCCTTCCAAATAAGAGAAGATTAAAAAATCTAGTCTAGCAAAAAAACCTGGTAATATAATTCTTTCATTTGCAGAATTACGGGCATCATAGATCACATCGATTTCATCAAATCCTGATTGTAGTTCAATTCCAGTCAGATCAATGAAATCAGAAATGACCTCTTGTCCAAAGGAATTTTGTGGGATTAAATATGAGTACTCAAATTCTTTACCGTCTCTTAAGAATTTGGGAATCCTAATGCTTATTGTATACTCATCTGAATCAGGAACAAATGCCTTAAACTGTAAGCTGTTATTTTTAAAAACGGCCCTTTCACCTCTGAATCCATCAATGATTGAAAAGCTCAAAGAGGAAATTGAATCTTCTAAAGCAATATCTATTAACACTGGAACGGGCAAGAGGATCTCACTTGCCGAAATCGTCAAAGCTTCGCTATCATAAATTAATTCTATAGTTCCATTTGGTTGTACAGAAAACCTGACCTGTTCATCGGTGGCTTCTAGGATATCTTGTAGACTCGCTGTTGAATTGATAATTGGGGCTGCATATTCTGCTTGATTCGAGGCTATATCAGCATCAGCTAATTCGAATAAGTCTCCGCAAGACTGCAGGAATAGACTCATTCCGATAAGGATAAATAGATTATATCGAGTTAACACCATAGTACTATGGTTTTATGACGATAAAACTGTTAGAATGTGACTATTTTAGACCAAGATCTGATGTAATAAAGCATATTATGTTAGTTGTATCAACTAGAATTTCAAGACGGAGTTCTTTTTGAGTTTGATTTCTCATACACCTGCCGGATGGACATCTCTCTCTTTCAGAAAAATAAAATTATGATTACGTAAAAAATAAAATGTTGATAATCAACGAAATGTAAGTATGTTATAGATAGATTAGGACATGGTATCTAAATCGAATTCTTGGCCAGGGCCTGGAACTTCTACATCTTCAAACCCATTTTTAAAAAGATAGTCTTTAAACTTAAGTTGGGTTTTATGTTCGCCATGCACCAAAAACATCTTTTTTAATGATGATTTTTGATTTGAAATAAAATCAACGATTTCTTTTCTATCGGCGTGTGCAGAGAATGATTCCATGATTTCTATCTGAGCATTCACTTTTTTGATCTCTCCAAAAAGTTTGAGTTCGGTAGCTCCAGCTCTAAGAATACCTCCTGCAGTATCAGGAGCACAGTATCCTACGATCAAGAAAGTATTTTTAGGGTTTTCAAGGCCATTGAACATGTGATGTCTAATTCGTCCAGCATTCATCATTCCTGAAGAACTGATAATCACAGCAGGATTAGTCGACGCATTCAGCGCCTTTGATTCATCTACTGTCCTGATATAGCTCAATGAATTGAAACCAAAGGGATCTTTATCGATAAGTAAATATTCGTTTAAAGCGTTATCATAACACTCTGGATGAGACCCAAAAACCTGCGTCGCATTTACAGCTAATGGACTATCAACATAAACTGGAATCTTAGGTAGTTTACCAGCAGTGTACAATTGATCCATCATATATACGATCTCTTGCGTACGACCGACACTAAATGCTGGCACAATTAATTTACCTTTCTTTTCTACACAAGTATTGTGAAGAGTCGAGAGAAATTTATCCGTTTGAGCTGGTGGTAATTCGTGTTCTTTGCCTCCGTAAGTCGATTCACAAATGAGATAATCAGCCTCGGGCATTGGCTGCGGATCTCTGAGAATAGGTCTTTCATCCCGACCAATATCACCTGTAAAACCGAGTCTAGTTGTTTTATCACCTTCTTTAATTGTCAAGGAAACTGAGGAACTTCCGAGAATATGACCAGCATCTCTAAATATAACTTCCACGTCATTATGTATGCGAAAAGGAGTCTTATAACTATAGCCGATAAACCGACTCATGACTTCAGGAATGACTTCGCTAGTATATAGTGGTTCGCGAAGAGTATATTTCTTGTTTTTGTTCTTTTTCTTCTTCTTTTTAATCAGTTTTTGATTGTAGTACTGGACATCACGCTCTTGTATTTTTGCACTATCTAAGAGCATAATAGCACATAAGCTACGTGTGGCGTGCGTGGCATAAATAGGTCCTTTGAATCCATCTTTGACTAGTTGTGGGATTCTACCGCAATGATCAATATGCGAATGAGATAAGACTAAACAATCAATTTCAGAAGGCTCAAAATGCCAAATGTTATTCTTCTCCCAAGCATCTTTTCCACCTTGATTTAAACCACAATCTAGTAAGATTTTATACCCATCTTTAAGGGTAATCATATGACAGCTTCCAGTAACTTGACGAGCTGCTCCACAAAACTTAATCTTCATATGTATTACAATTCAGGTTGCAAATATGCACTATATTAATAAGAATGAAAAAAGCTCATTATTGGAAAACAGAATTATACAGAAATCTTCAAAATGACTCACAATTGATGTTAGAACCAGTTTTTGTGGAATTAATTGAGAATTAGAATCCGTTCTCAAAACCAGAAATGATTGATTCATCTAGAACTACATATTTTGTTTTTTAATATATAAATAATCCTTATACGGTTTTAAATGTATTCAGTACTTTCACAAACAGTTTAATATGCAAAAAAAACTATCCTAAGTAATTATAGGGATAGTCGATATTTTATTAATTAATAATACCAACCTGATGTCCCTTAGAGCTTGTATCCCTACCAGAAGCATGTTGTTCCTTATTTTCACAATTGCTAGTATATCTCTTACAGCACAAAATTTTGAAAATTTAGCTAAAAATCACATTGTTTCAAACCCCAAAGATTTTAGTATAAATGTTACTGCAGCCAGTAAATTATTGGTTGTGAATAAGCATACAACAGCTGCGAGTAAATTGACTCATGTATATATGAATCAAACGCACAATGGCATGAAAATCTATAATGCTATTGCAAATGTAACACTCGATGAAAATGGTGAGGTTTTCCATGCTGGAAATAGACTTGTGAATCATGCGAAGATTCAGAATGCTAATCCAAGCTTATCAGCGCCCCAAGCTGTGTCAAATGTGGCTTCATTCTTCGGCCAGTCAATTGCGGGCCAAACGAATATTATGTCTACTGCTAACGGAGCTGGTCAAAGAACAATTTTAGAAAATAGTAGTATCGCTAATAGTGATATTATAGGAGAGTTGATGTATGTGAATCAAAATGGTACACTTGTTCTTACATGGTCTATCGCATATATGAAGTCTGATGATAATTTTTGGTGGGACACCAAAGTCAATGCGATGGATGGATCGATTGTAGAGCAAACGTCGTGGACTGTCGAGTGTAAAGTTGATCATGGAGATGAAGCCCACGATCATGATAATCATGACCATTCATTTACTAATCCTAAAGAAAATAAGTCGGTTTCTAAAAAATCAGCCAAAAGTTCTGCTGTAATTAACGGAGATTATACTGTATATGCTATGCCAGATGAATCACCAAATCATGGTCCATTAAGCGTGGTGAATTCTCCTTGGAATAACGTACTAGACCTAGCGGCAAATCCATTTACTGCTACACCTGGAGCTTCATGGCATAATGATGGAACTGCCACTCACTTTACGACAAGAGGAAATAACGTATGGGCTGTAGAAGATATTGATACTGATAACGACCAATCAGCTGGATTTTCTCCAGCATCTCAACTTGGTGCTACTGGTCAACAATATAACTTTTTGCCTGATTTTACTATGCCACCTGCGGCATACCAAGAAGCAGCGATTACAAATTTATTTTATTGGAACAATATTACTCATGATGTACTATATCATTACGATTTCAATGAAGAGTGTGGTAATTTTCAAGAAACAAATGGCACTGGATTAGGTTTAGGAGATGATTCAGTAAATGCTGATGCGATGGATGGAGATATGGTTGTTGGTCCCAATAATGCAAATTTTGGTACCCCTCCTGACGGTCAAAATCCAAGAATGCAAATGTTTCCTTTTACAGCTCCAGCAGTAGTTATGGATCCCGTATTTTCAGGCAATGTATCGCTTACTACATCTGGCGTGCCAGAAATATACGCCGGTATTCAATGGACAGCAGCGAACGATGGGGCTTTGGTCTTAGTTACTGATTCTGGTGGAACTAGTGAGGCCTGCGGCGCCCCTGCTCCAGGTAGTATCACAAATGGAGCTGCCATTGCTGGCAATGTAGCCTTAATAGATAGAGGAAGCTGTAATTTTACAGAGAAAGTCGAAAATGCTGAAGCTTCAGGGGCAATAAGTGTTGTTATTTGTAATAATATTGCAGGTAGCCCTTCTACAATGGGAGGTACACCTGCAAATCCTATTACAATACCAGCTTTTATGATTTCTCAGGCTGCATGTAATACTATAAAAGCTAATTTACCAGGAGTTTCTGTTTCATTTGCCACAAATCCACAGATTCGTACCTCTGACTATGATAATGGAATTATCGTACATGAATATGCTCATGGATGGTCTACCAGATTAACTGGAGGAGCTGCAAATTCTGGCTGTCTTTCAGGAGATGATCAAATGGGAGAAGGGTGGAGTGATTTCTTAGGAATCGTTTTAACAATGAAGCCTGGAGATACTGGTCCAATGCCAAGACCAGTTGGTACTTATGCTGTTGGACAACCTACTAATGGTGGCGGAATACGCCCTGCTCCCTACTCTACAGATTTTGCAGTAAATAGTTTAACCTATGGAGAAACAGCTGCTGGAACGTTATCTATTCCTCACGGAGTGGGAACTGTCTGGGCAACAATGTTGTGGGATATGACTTGGGACTTGATTGGAATCTATGGCTTTGGGACTAATATTTATGAAAGTAATATCGGCAATCCTGGCTTTGGAGGTCAAAATTTATCACTAAGATTAGTGACAGAAGCTCTGAAACTTCAACCATGTAATCCTGGATTTGTAGATGGAAGAGATGCTATTTTAGCTGCCGATCAAGCGTTGTATGGAGGAATTCATAATTGTTTGATTTGGAATGCATTTGCAACACGTGGATTAGGTGTAAGTGCTGAACAAGGATCTTTTATTGTAAATACTGATAATGTTGAAGCATTTGATCTGCCAGATGTTGACATAGAAAAGACTGCTTCTTCAGCGCTTACAACAGATGGAACTTCTGTTACTTGGGATCTCTTAGTGAATGTTTCTGAATGTGCTAATGGGCAAGGTGGAGTTACAGTAACTGATAATGTTGATCCTAATTTAATTATTACAAGTGTGGTATGTCCAACTCCAGCAGTTGCCAGTACAACGGGTAATGCAATCACGATTACACATCCTGGTTTTGGAGCCGGTAGTGGCACATTTACATGTAATGTAATCACAACTGTGAATACTGGGACAACAGCTCAACCTTCTCAATTTTTTATCGATGATGTTGAATCAGGAAATGCTGGATGGACTATAAATGAAATAACAGGAGCAGGAGCAGGTCCTTGGGCAATTGTAAATACTGCATCTAATTCTCCTGCAAATTCTTGGTTTATTGACAATACAAATGGACCGGATAAGACAGTGGCTTTAGAATCTCCTGTATTCGCACTAGGGCCAAATCCATCATTAAAGTTCTTCCATCAGTTTGACACTGAAGGTGGCTGGGATGGTGGCTATGTTGAAGTATCTACAGATGGTGGAGCAACATGGACTCAAATAGGTGCTAGTGATTTCATATTGAATGGATACAATAGTGTATTAGGAATCAATACGAATACAGACATAGCTGGCAAAGATGCATGGAGTGGTAATAGCGGAGGATTTATTGAAACTATAGCACATCTTGGATCATTTGCAAATTCAGATGTTAGCATTAGATTTATTTTTGGTCAAGATGACAATACAAACAGTGTTGGATGGTGGGTAGATGATATTGAAATAACAAATGACCAGTATACGATCATAGAAAATATTGCATGTGTAGTGAGAGATAGTGGAGGTGATACTGCTTGTTCAACAGCATCAACTTGTGTCGAAATAGTTGCTTGTTTACCTGGAGCTTTAGGATTATCTGTCGTCGGAAACGACGCCACTTGCGCTACTGGTGTTGACGGAACAGCAACTGTTTCAGCTACAGGTGGTCTTGCGCCATACACTTACCTATGGTCAAACAACCAAACAAGCGCAACAGCAACGAATCTTGCTGCTGGGACATATTCTGTCACAGTAACTGATGCAAATGCTTGTGCAGAAACCGTGAATGTCACAATCGGTGCTTTACCTGGTGTTTGCCCATTAGATCCTAGTATTCCGACTATGGGAGAATGGGGTTTGATGTCTCTTTGCTTGTTACTACTAATATTTGGAGTTGTAAGAATTAAAGAAAGTGAGCAGGCTTTAGCCACAGTAAAAATTAAGTAGTTAGAATAGAAACTATATAAATTATAAAAGAGCTTTGAATGTTACGTTTAAGGCTCTTTTTATTTTGACCCGGTTGATCAATACGACAAGCTATCTAAAGAGTATTGTTTTCTTTCATCTTCGAACTTAATAAATTGTATCTAAACTCTCTTTTAGAAGAGAATAGAATGGCTATTGTAGTTTAAAAATATACCATAATAGAAATGTTGGACATCTATCTGCTATAGAGGGCTTTCAAAAACAAAAACAAATACTAATACAAAGCCAGTCAGTCCAAAGTGCTAAAAGTGTGTGTGTACACAAAAAATCACAAAGCACTTTAGGAAGACCCTCCATCTTAAATCCCCGTTTTAATATTTTCAAAAAGGATTTCAGAATGATGATTTTTATAAAAAAAGATAGGCGTAAAAATCTAGTTGGTTCGAGACCACCTTGGGGCTATGATATATCCCTTTGATCTTTGATCCAAATTTGCCTTGGGAACTTAGTTCACATTAAATTCTAAAAATTGCTTCATATACAGTCAGTCTATGCTAGCTTACTGAATTGATCACATCGCATTCAAAATTTTATACGGACTAAGCTGACTTCGATGATTAGTTTGGTGCTCCAGACTTCATAAGATCTAATAGTCGAGACAGATAAGAGAGTGTCTTTATACAAGTATAGTTTATATGATGTAAGTTACTCATGGAAGCACTAATAATTTAGAAATAACAATTAAAAAAGGAGCACAATCTCTCGATTGCACTCCTTCATTTTAGAATTTCTTTTTATTAGTTCTTCTTAATCATTCAGCCTAAAAGATCCATGTTGAAGATCTATTTCAATTTTCAATTTAGGATTTGCACCGTGCTTTCCGATATATCGATATGTATTCCCTTCGTCGTCTTTTTCAGAAAAATCCATATCATGCCTGATATTCGGTCTAACATGTGACCCTTCAAAATCTAAAGAAAATGAATGCTCAACATCTAGAGATACATTCGAATGTGCACCCTCTACTTCGATTCCATCTGCCTGATTAGACACTTCATCAATATCTATACTGCTGTGCTCGACATCAAATAATCCTTGATTTCCTAACCAATCGATTTCTATATCTCCAAAGCTAGTTTCGAAATTTGCAAAGTCAACTCTTTCTATTTCAAAATCGGTATGACCACTGTCTGTGATTATCTTGCCTACATTCCCAATCGTGAAATCGGAGTGTCGTGCATCCAGTTCCATCATATCTGCACCATCAATTTCAAAGTCAGAATGGCTAATGTCAACTTCTATTTCTTTGCCGATTCCCATTGAATAATCAGAATGGTGACACTCTACCACTAAATTGTGTACATCTCCCATGCTTACTTTACCATGTTTGATACTAACATCAGCATCGCCATTGATATTAGAAAATCGACCTCTCCCATGTTTTATCTCTATCTCTACATCATTATTCATGTCTGGGATGTAGACATCGCCAAATGCATGGTCAATCTCTAGTTCAACAGTATTAGGTAATGTGACATCCATGTCTATTTGAAAACTCACAGAATTATTCCATCCCCCAAAAATGTTTTCCCACCAACTCTTATTCTTTCTACCATCAAAATCAATATCAGTCTCCACAAATATCGATGAACGGCTATCATCAAAATGAATCTTTATCGCATCGAATATAGCATCTGCCTCTTCTTGATCATTTGCATCTGTGCTAATATGGATATCAAAGATTGCTTTGTTGCCATTGCCTTCTTTTATTCTGACATTTCCATGCTTTGTATCAAATTGGATCAAAGCATCATTATTGATGTCAAATGTTTCAGAATAATTTAATTCATACTCTTTATCCCCACTATTTTCTGTAGGAGAGTTCCAGGCATATATTGGCGATGTGAATAACAACGCAATAATGATTAATTTATAGTTCGACCTTCTCATAATTATCTTGATTTAAGAAATTCTTGTTTTGTAATTTGTCAAGCACTATTTCTAGTACGCCTAATTTTGATTTATAATGTTCAATCATGGCTTCTACTATCACTTCATCATTCTTCACGCCACTATTTAATAATTCATTTTTTAATTCTTGGTAGACCGCATCGAGCTCACTTAAATCAGGAGTAACATATTGATCTACGCCTAATGATTTGACCTCATTTAGCTTGACATTAATTTGATGTTGATAGTGTTGCTCTGCTTCTAAATAATCAGGATGTGCTGCTAACAATCTATCTTCTAAATTTGGTTGTGACATGTACATACCCATCCCAAGCCCGAGCCCAATTAATATGACTGCACTTGCTGCAATACTCATGATGAAACGTAATGAATACATTCTCGTTGGAGGAGGTTTAATCTCTCTTTCAATTGCATCCCATAATAATGATGGCGCTTCTCTATCGTCAAATGCACTCCGATTTTCTTCTATATATTTTTCTAATTTATCATCACTCATGATCCTATTGTTGAATTTTTGCTTTCACTAATAATTCGTTTTATGTGCTGTTTTGCTCTGCTATATTGAGACTTAGAATTTGCTTCCGTTGTACTCAAAATTTCTGCGATCTCCTTGTGATCATAGCCTTCAAAAGCATACAGATTAAAAACTGTTTTGTAACCCGGTGCTAATTCTGATACAGCTTGCTTTACCATTGACACATCATAATTTATTTCTATGGTTCGTGGTTCGACTATGTCTAATCTGTCGTTTATCTCCTCAAAATGTATTTTCCTTTTTTTCAAAAAATCTAAACATCCATTTACGACTATCCTTTTGATCCATGCTCCAGGAGTTGATTTAAACTCATATTGGCCCATATTTTTAAACACTTTTACAAATGCTAACTGAAGTACATCTTCTGCGTCCATTTCATTACCAAGCATCCTGCAACAGGTGTTATACATCGCCTTCGAATACATGCGATAGAGTTTAAACTGCGCACTCTGTTTTCCAGCTCTACAGTCTTCTATTAACTCTTTATGATAGTTGAGTTTTTCCAAAATGGTAGGTAGTTTCTGTAATAATGACTGACTAAAAATAACTAAGTTGCATCCGGACTATATGTTTTTTTCAAATTTCTATTAAAAAGCTAGTATTAGTATGACATTGACAGATCAATTACATAGATCTATCTCTATTAATGAACCGATTAAATCTGTCATATCATTGGTCCCTTCTCATACCGAATTGCTATTTGATTTAGGCTTACATGATTTTGTTATAGGACGAACTAAATTTTGCATCCATCCTTCACCTGAGATTAGAAATATTCCAATTATCGGCGGTACCAAAAATATCCAGATAGAAACAATAAAATCACTCAATCCAGATCTCATTATTGCAAACAAAGAAGAAAATATACAAACAGATGTTCTGACATTAGCAAAAGATTATCCAGTTTGGATAAGTGATATTAAAACCCTTGAAGATTCTTTTGAGATGATTCAAGAGATTGCAGCACTTTTCAATGTTACAGAACTCGGTAAGTCAATTCAAAATAGAACTATTTCTAAAATTCAGTCCATAGCATCTAAGCAGTCGATGAGAGCAGCATATTTGATTTGGAATGAGCCATTCATGACAATAGGATCCGATACCTACATTCATCATATCATGGATCAACTCGGTTTTGAAAATGTATTTGCAAATCATACCCGATATCCAGAAGTCAGTATTGAAGATATTAAGGCCGCTCAACCAGAGCTTATTTTGTTATCATCAGAGCCATTTCCCTTTAAAGAAATACATAAAATTCAGTTCAAAACAATATTTAAAGGCACACAAATTGAAATTGTTGATGGAGAAGTCTTTTCTTGGTATGGGTCAAGAATTATTCATAAAAATAAATTCTAATTATGCTGACTAATTTGGGTAATGCTTTTTGTTTTACCTTAGCAATTAATTAACTAAGTTAACTAAATGAGATCTGTATTTATATGTGCCGCAATACGAACCCCTTTAGGAAGTTTTGGAGGGTCCCTCGCTGGGATTCCTGCGCCAAGACTCGGAGCGATTGCCATTAAAGCTAGCTTGGAAAAAGCCAAGATCTTACCTTCTCAAGTCGATGAGGTGTTTTTTGGTAATGTTTGTTCGGCCAATCTGGGTCAAGCTCCAGCACGTCAAGCTTCTATATATGCAGGAATACCAAATACGGTGCCTTGTACCACAATCAATAAAGTCTGTAGCTCAGGAGCCAAATCAATCATGTTTGGTGCTCAATCCATTATGCTTGGACATAGTGATGTTATTGTGACTGGAGGAATGGAAAATATGTCTGCAGTTCCGTTTTACATCCCCAAAGCTAGATTTGGCTATAAATATGGAGATAGTACATTAATCGACGGATTAGCTAAAGATGGACTGGTAGACGCTTTTGATCAAGGAGTCATGGGTGCTTTTGGAGATGCGACAGCAAAGGAATACGATATTTCAAGAGAACAACAAGATGAATATGCTATCAATTCTTACAAAAGGGCGATTGAAGCAACAGAGAATGGTTCTTTTAGTGCAGAGATCACTCCTGTGGAATTACCCCAGCGAAAAGGAGATCCCATATTGATGACAGAGGACGAAGAACCCAAAAAAGTTAAGTTTGAAAAGATACCACAGCTGAGACCAGCATTTTCTAAAGATGGAACAGTCACCGCAGCTAATGCTTCTACGATAAACGATGGTGCCGCTGCAGTTATACTTGCCAGTGAAAATAAAGTAAAAGAATTGGGACTCACACCGATCGCACGAATTGTCTCCTTTGGTGATGCAGCTCAAGAGCCAGAATGGTTTACGACAGCACCTACCAAGGCAACTCCTGTAGCATTGGAAAGAGCTGGGTATTCGATTGGTGATATTGATTTCTTTGAAGTCAATGAAGCTTTTAGTGTTGTCCCATTAGCATATAATAAAATCTTAGATGTAGATGCTGCCAAAGTGAATGTATTTGGAGGAGCCGTTTCAGTTGGACATCCACTAGGATGTTCAGGAGCACGAATCGTGACAACCTTATGTAATGTCCTTCACCAAAAGAATGGATCTAAAGGTTTAGCTGCTATTTGTAATGGTGGAGGTGGTGCCTCAGCTATTGTACTAGAAAAAGTTTAATATGTCTGATTACAAAAGTATACTCGTAGAAGATCGGGAAGGTATAGTGATTGTTACGATCAATCGACCTCAAGCTCTAAATGCACTTAACAATGATGTCTTTGAGGACCTACAAAATCTCTTTGGAAAAGATTTATTAAATCGTTCAAATGTAAAGGGAATCGTCATAACTGGTGCTGGAGAGAAAGCCTTTGTAGCAGGAGCAGATATTAAAGAGTTTTTGAATATGCCATCAGATTCTAGTGGATTCGATTTGTCTAAAAGAGGCCATGATGTATTTTTCTTAATTGAAAGATTTCACAAACCAGTTATAGCGGCTGTGAATGGTTTTGCTCTTGGAGGTGGTTGCGAATTGGCAATGGCTTGTCATATGAGGATTGCTGGAGCGAAAGCTCGCTTTGGACAACCCGAAGTTAATTTGGGATTAATTCCTGGATATGGAGGGACTCAGCGATTACCAAAGCTTATAGGTAGAGGTCGTGCTTTAGAATATACACTAACAGGTGATATGATTTCTGCTGTAGATGCGTATCGAATTGGACTTGTAAATCATGTAGTCGAACAAGGGGAAGAGGTCAATAAAGCAGTTGAGATCATATATAAAATAGCAACCAAGGCTCCTTTAGCCGTTGCTAAATCTATAGAAGCGATCAATGCTTCTGAAGACGAAGCCATCAATGGATATGATGTTGAAGTTAATGCATTTCGAGACTTAACTTTAAGTGATGATTTTAAAGAAGGCGCAAATGCATTTGTAGAAAAAAGAAAAGCTAATTTTATAGGAAAATGACAGATTATAAAGTTAAGATCGGAGACCATACTTACCAATTTTCTACTGATGATATCAAGAATATGGATATCGTAGATGCGAAAGGAACTGTTCATTTGTTAGAAGGATCAATATCTCATCAGGCAAAGCTTATGTCTTTTGATTTCAATTCCAAAACGGTCTTGCTCAATGTCTCGGGTAAAGAAATAGAAGCAACAATCAAGGATGAATACGATCAGCTTGTAGATGAACTAGGATTCACTACAGAATCTTCAGTAATCATAAAAGACATCAATGCGCCTATGCCAGGATTGGTTTTAGATATTTTGGTTTCTGTCGGTGATGTCGTAGAAGTCGGATCACAGCTCATTATTTTGGAGGCCATGAAAATGGAAAATGTCCTCAAGTCGCAAGGAGAAGGTGTGATAAAAGAAATTAAAATTAATAAGGAAGATGCTGTTGAGAAAGGTCAATTATTAATCGTACTAGAATAATGTCTTTACAATTTCCATTTGAATCAAAATCAAAAAAAGACTGGCTTGAAAAAGTAGAAGCTGATCTCAAAGGTAAATCCCTGTCTGAGTTGGACTGGAATATATTAGACCATATCAGTATGTCTCCTTTTGCTCACGCTGATGATATCAAAAATCCTCCAATTTCACTATCCATATCCACCTCAAATGAATGGTATATCAGCGAAGAGTTTCACGTAAATACTAATGAAGAAGATATAAATCAACAGGCAGTAGCTGCACTAGAATCTGGGGCGACAGCATTAAGTTTTATTATCGAAGATCCTTCATGTCAATTTGAAAAATTATTAAAGGACATCCATCTAGAATGGATTTTCACGCATATAGAATCAACAGGAGACATTGTAAAAAAATGTATTGACTTTCTGAATGACTCACCATTTGATAAAAGTAAAATAGACCTTTCGTTTTCGATCACAGATAAGACTCAAATTGAAATACAGAACGAGAATTTTACATTAATAAAAGACAAAATTTGTACTTGTAAAGGAACTGATATTGAAGATGTAGATCATGAATTATGTGAATTACTATTGCAGGCAAATTATTATATTAAGTCAGCGAAAGAAGAAGACAGCATAGCACAATCAATTTATTTTGAGCTAGGTCTCACAGATAGCTTTTATCTCAATGTCTGTAAAATACGAGCACTAAAAATTTTATGGAACTTGTTGCTTGACTCTTATGATCTAAATATAATTCCACCATTTATAAAGGTTTTTATGGTAACAGACAGCCTAAATGAAGATGGCGATTATACGCAAATAAAAGCAGCTTCTCAGTGCATGGCAGCAGCTATTGCAGGGTCAAGCTTAATCCACATACCACCTGCGAGAGTTGATGACAAAGAAGACTTTCATAGACGAATTTCGAGAAATATAAGTCATCTGCTGAGATTAGAATCATTCTTAGATAGAGTCACAGATCCTGTAGCAGGAAGTTATTATTTTGAAATATTGACGGATAAGATTGGGCAATCTGCTTGGTCTAAATTTCAGCAAAAACATGAAGACGCATGAAGAAAATCTTAGTTGCTAATAGAGGAGAGATTGCGAGAAGAGTGATGCGGACAGCAAAAAAAATGGGCATCAAAACTGTTGCAGTATATTCAGAAATTGATCGAAACGCACCACATGTGATAGAGGCAGACGAAGCAGTTTGTTTAGGACCAGGGCCTTCAAATCAATCCTATTTATTAGGCGAAAAAATAATAGAAGCGGCACTTACTTTGCAAGTCGATGGGATTCACCCTGGATATGGTTTTCTAAGTGAAAATGCTACTTTTGCAAAGCAAGTTACAGATGCAGGAATCATCTTTATAGGACCTTCTCCCTATTCTATTGAGATTATGGGAAGTAAATTAGCGGCAAAAGACGCAGTGAAAGATTACGATATTCCAATGGTTCCGGGTATTGATAAAGCAATCACAGATGTCAAACTGGCAAAACAAATCGCTAAGGATATTGGATATC
>Ga0209828_1000165_pt1 | contig 60407 bp, 44 predicted proteins | sample MaitaG_FD_187429 | JGI IMG/M metagenome (GOLD analysis project Ga0209828, IMG submission 187429) | Marine algal microbial communities from Maine, USA - Maine_Asex2 metaG (SPAdes) (version 2) | ecosystem: Host-associated > Algae > Red algae > Unclassified | place: Maine, USA | collected 2015-01-05
CGGACACTTTTGTGGTCACGGTGGTGGATGCGACAGCTCCGGTGTTGAGTGTGCCGGCTGATGTTTCGGTGCAGGCGACGGGTGCTGCGGGTGCGGTGGTGACGTTTTTGGTGTCGGCGTCTGATGTTGTTGATGGTTCGTTGACGCCGGTGTGTAGTCCGGTGTCGGGTTCGATGTTTGGTGTGGGTGTGACGACGGTGACGTGTAGCGCGACCGACGCCGCGGCGAACACAGGTTCGGACACCTTTGAGGTGATAGTGACCCCCGCGGATGCGTTCTGTCTCGGCAAGTTGGTGACGATCAACATGAACACCAATGGTGGCGACGGCACGGGAACTGATGATGACGATGTGATTCTGGGTACGCCGGGTGACGACGTGATTGATGCTGGCGCAGGCAACGACACGGTTTGTGCTGGCGATGGTGATGACGTGGTGGCCGGTGGCGATGGCGATGACGTGGTGGTCGGTGGTGACGGCGATGACACGATCTTTGGTGACGGCGGCAGCGACGTCCTGCGTGGTAACGCTGGCGTGGACAGGATCGATGGCGGTGCCGGGAATGACCGCGTGCTTGGCGGTATCGGTGGCGACACGCTCATTGGTGGTGACGGCGACGACTATCTGGGAGGGTTCGGTGGCGCTGACACCATCGACGGTGGGCCGGGGAACGAGACGATCTTCGGGGGGTTCGGTGCTGATGCGATCGATGGCGGACCTGGTGACGATGTAATCCGCGGTTTGATTGGAGATGACATCATCAACGGCGGCGACGGCAATGACAGCCTCTTTGGGGATCGCGGCAATGACATCATCAACGGCGGCAACGGCAACGATGTCATCCAAGGTGGCAACGCCAACGACACCATCAACGGTGACGCTGGCGATGACGACGTCAGTGGTGGCCGCGCCGATGACACCCTCTCCGGTGGCGCAGGCAACGACAAATGCACTGGCAACAAACAACACAGCGCAGACACAGCAGATGAAACCTGCGACCAGATCTTCGGCGTGCCTTAGCCCACCCAGATTTCCAGCTGATATGGCTTCAATGCCGGGCTGTCCGCCGGTGTTTGCAAAGACGCGACGTCTGCGTTTGGAGAAATCGTCGTCGCCATCAACAACTGAGTGACCGCCGTATCGCTATCGTGTACGCCGGGCGTGTCAAGACGCAGGAGGGCTACCCAATATGAGACAGACGCTGCCGTGCGTACTCCTCGCATTGGTGTTCACCGTTGCGGCGTGCGGCAGCAACGAACCAGAGCTAACGATCGTCGTGTTAGCAACTCCCACGATTACTCCCACGCCTCTGCCACGAAGCGCGCCGCCGCCGCCGGCGCGTCCGACTGCGACGCCCCTACCAGCTACAGCGTCCGTGCCAGCACCAACGACCGCGGTCCCAGCAACGGACGAAATCCCCGAAGCGACCGCCGAGCCAGCAACAGAAGCTTCGCCGGCCACCGCACCGCGAGCGAACCCGCCGCGGGTGGCAACACCAACTCCGCGACCAAGAACGCCAGTCCCAGCGCGAGTTATACCGACGTCAACGCCAAGACCGTTTAACTCCGCGCTCTACGGTCCGACACCCACAACAGGAGTGGGCCAGGTGGTGACGTCCAACGGACCAAAGAACCCGTGTCCATCGTGGTCGCTCGAGAATGTGTACAGCGACCCTCGGGGTGATTGGGACGGCGACAAGATCAACAACAACAATGAACTGTACGGCAACACCAATCCCTGTGTCGTGGACAAGTAACTTCCACCAGTCAATACCAAGCTGGTCGTATTGCTACTATCGAGTCGCCCCAACTTCGGCACTATCGTCCCCTAGGCGGCTTTGAGCATGGAACAAGTCTCCATCGACCGATACTCCGACTTCGAAGCAATCGGAGAGGGCGGATTCTCGAGTGTGTACCGCGCGTGGCAGCCTGAATTCAGGCGACACGTCGCGGTCAAGGTCCTCACACTCGATCCTGATCGCACAATCGATAGCGACCAGTTTGAAGCAGAGTGTCAGGCCACAGGAACTCTGTCGACTCACCCGCATGTGGTGACGGTCTACGACAACGGGTTTACCAACGAAGACTTCCCCTTCATCGTCATGGAGCTCTGTCAAGAGAGCCTTCTCCAGAAAATGAATCGGGCGCCGAACAAGCAACTTCCACTCGACGTGGTTCTCGATGTCGGCGTGAAGATTCTTGACGCCCTCGAGGTAGCTCACGGTCAAGGAATTCACCATCGCGACGTGAAGCCCCAGAACATTCTGTTCACCGAGTACGGCCACCCTGTTCTTGCGGACTTTGGTATCGCCTCGATCGACGGCGCCCAAACGAGCGAAGCCATGTCGCGCCACTACGCGGCGCCAGAGATCATCAACAACGGGCGGTACACCGCTTCGTGTGACATCTATTCGCTCGGAGCGACGTTGTACACAGCCCTCGCGGGTCGGCGTCCGTTTTGGGTCAAAGGAAAGAACTCGCCATCCGAGCTGGAGGAGCGAATCCGATTCGAACCCCCACCGCCGCTCAACCGAGTCGACATTCCAAACGAGGTCGAGACCTCGCTGTTTCGCCTTTTGAGCAAGCACGCGCATGAGCGACCAGCCACTGCCGCCAAAGCAGCAGCGCTTCTTCACGACATCGTCGACCGCTCTGCTGGTCCACGACTTGATGAGCAACTTCTGCTCAGGGGCGACGAAACCGAGGCGACGATCACAGGTTCGCCTCAGCAGACCGCAGCACCAGCCCCGAGTGAGACAGATACGCCGTTTGACGAGGTCCACGTGCCCGAGCAGTCGAGGCGCTCGATCCTTGCAGGACTTGGGCTTTTCGTTGTGCTCATTGCGGGCGCGATTGCCCTGGTCCTGGCTGTGCGGACGGGCGACGGTGATACGAATCCAACCCCGACCTCGTCCCCGCGGGTGGCGCCGACCACGGTGGTCGTTCCGATTCCCGACGTTCCATCTGGCATCGTCGTCGAAGTTGTTGACGGTACAGCCATGATTCGTTGGGACGCTGTGCCTGGTGCCGAGCAGTATCGAGTCTTGTCGAACATCGGCGAGACGCTAATTGTTCAAGAGGCTTCTGCAACCATCGAGAAGGTCGCCGCCGACACCACCGTGTGTGCCGCGGTTGCGGCAGCCAATGGTTTTGGGCGCGAGTCGGACCAGTCATCGCTTGTGTGTTCTGAATGAGTAACGCATCCTCGCTTTGCCAACTCGTTGCTAGATTATGTTGCATCACCGACACTTCGGGAGAACTATGACCGGCGACCTCGACGACGATGGGGCCGACAGTGCGAAGTCCAAGGAACTTGACCCCTTCGACGATGCGGCTGACAGCGCGAAGTCCGAGGACCTTGAACACTTCGTCGATCTGCGCGATGACCAAACCGCTATCGCACGCCCGATTCTCGATCTGCGCGCCGACGACTTTGACGATGACGAGACGACAGTCGCCAGTGCTGTTCGTGCAAGGAACCTGGAACAAGGTGGTAGTCCTCTCAGCCGCAGCGGGTCGGTTCCTCCCAAGATCACGATCTCGAAACGAACGGAGAGTTCCGAACCTGCTGGGGCAGCGAGCCTGCGTGATCGATTGCCTGAAGAGTCAGAGCCGTGGGTGCACCCCGGCGCAGATCAACTCACGGGTCCGAGAGAACGCGCGACGCGCGCGCCGGCGAGATTCGGTCTGCTTCGCGTGCTTGTTGCCATGCTCATCGTTGTCGCCGTGATCGTCTATCTCATGTGGCCCGACGCCGAGACCGAAGACGATGGGGTGACAACTGACCCCGCGGCCGCGTTAATCGAAGATGGTTGATCACACCGTCACGAGCTAGCTAATGCGGTTCGATTCCAGCCCGCCGATTTCGACCCAGGTGGGCCCCTGGAAGCCGGGTTGTATTACACAGGTGGAGTAGAAATATCCGCTTGAGCCCGACGCGAAGCCGGATGCGGCGAACCAAACGCCGGTGCCGTTAACACAGTCGATCTGCCACGTGCCAGTTGCTGGGAAATCGCTCCATGTCACCTGAATATGACGGCACTCCCCGCTGTTGGGACACGATATGTCTTGGCGTTCCGGTGTTGCTAAGTTGCCCCAGGTGATGGTGATGGCCGGTTGTGGCACCGTGACCGATTCAGTTCCGCTTGAACGGCATCCGAACTCGTTGCATGCCCAGACCCTGACTGTTGCTGATTGGCCGGTCGAGGCGGTGTAGGTCTTGGACGTACCGCTGAGTGGTCCATCCCAGGCACCGCCATCTCGTTCGACATAGAGCTCGTCGGTATCGGCAGGCAGACTCCAGCGCACCTCATATTCACCGCTCGTCGGCGTGCTGACCTGTGCCGTGAGCGAAGTAACCGACGGGGCAATGGGGCAGCCGTCGAGTTGAAGGCTCTCGGTGATTGTTGGACCGTTGCCGACATTGTTCGTGGCGAAGCCAGTCACCGTGACCGTCTGCACGTGTTGATCGCAGGACTCCTGCTGTTGCGTAGTGCCGCCAGTCGGCTCGCACGGGTTGTTCTGGGCGTTAATGCATAGGCCGCTAACGGGCCCGCCAACCGATGTGAACTCAAGGGTTCCTATTGCGCCGGTCAAGCTGTACGACTGCAATGGGGCTCCATTGCCGTCGGCGCCGTCGATTCGCCAGCCATATTCCTCGGGACCGCGTGTTGTCGTGACGATCGAACCACCGATTGGTAGTCCGGCCGGGGTGACAGCGGCCGATGGCGCAGACCAGTCACCCGTATTGATCTCGTTGACACCGCGCACTTCGAATGTGTACGGGGTGCCATTGACGAGCGAGTCAAGCACGGTGTTTGCGGGTTCGCCGGCGAGCGAGACAATCTGCGCGCCCGGCGTGATTCGGATCTGGTATTGCGTGACCACGCAGCCGTTCGCGGGAGCAGGTCCACCAGAGGTGACCGTCACAAGTTGGTCGCCTCGCACCCCGCTCGGCGCTGGTGGGGCCAGTGGTGGCCCGCACGGTATGACCTCTATTGACCGCGCGCTGTAGGCGCCCCAGCCTTGGCGATTCTGAGCGCGCACGTCGAACGAGTAAGAGGAACCGTTCTGGAGTCCACCGAAAAGCTGGTCGACAACGCCGAAGTCGACCTCACGGGTCGCATCGAGTGATCCGTCTCTAAAGCGTCGGATCTCGTAACCAATGATCTCTTCACAGTCTGGGTTAACGGGCTGGCTCCACGTAATCGTTGCTTCCTTGTCACCTCGAACCGCTGCCGGCGCATTTGCAGGCTCGGGCACATCAACAGGACATTCAGGGTCAGAACTCGGGCTCCAGAGCTGCTCTGCGCCGTCGCGGACCTTCTCGTTCTCGGCATACGCCCGGAAGGTGCAGCGTTCGCCGTTCGTGAGCCCGTCCCAGGTCCATTCAAGCGCAAGGCCAACGTCGATCACCGAGCTCGTACAGCCACTTATCTCCAGGAAATACCGGCCGATCGCCGAGTAGTCGCCAGGGGGTGGTTCGGTCCAACTGATAGCGAGCTGGCCTGGGGTCTGCGTAAACGCTACGTCTGGTTTCCCAGGAGGCGGCGCCACTGCATCAGGCTTGATCGGGGGACTACTGCTTGAGTACTCACCCTCGCCCGCCCTATTTGCGGCCAACACTTCAAAGCGATATTCGACACCGGGCACTCGGTCAGTAAATCGATATGACGGGCTTGAGCCTGCCGGCTCATGAATCTCTTCAGGTAGCCCCTCATCGTTGCTGACTCGAATTTTGTATCCGTCGATCGGCGCGCCATTGTTCGCTGGTACTTGCCAGGTGAGCGTGATATCGGTCGGGCCAACGCTGCTGACGGCGAGTCCAGCAGGGGCATCTGGTCGGCCGATCACTTCGACGATCAGCAAGCCATCGGCTTCGCCCTCGGCCCGGTTCCTGGCATCGGCGATCCGATACTGAATCGTTGCGGTTCCAAAGAAGGACGGCTCAGGGGTGAAGGTGACCGTGTCGGTTGAATTGGTAGTGGTCCCAGCCTGCGCGTCGACAAAGGTCGAGATGATCTTGAGGTCTCCCTCGCCCAGGGTGTCGCTGTCATTCGCCAGAACATTGACTTGGATGGTCTCACCCTGGTTCGTTTCGGCTTCATCTTGACCTGCGACGGGTGGGCCGATCGAGGAGACCTCAAGGTCGATCTGCAGGTTTGCTTGTGCGGTCAACCCCTCTGGGTCTGCCGCCTGTATCTGGTACACGCCGTTCCACGCATCGGCCGTCACGTCGGCGCCAATCTCGATCCGGCCTAAACCAAGGTCAACCACGTCAAGCGGGCCCGATGGACTTGCCAGAATTTCGACGGTGACCACGTCAGCCTCGTCGGGGTCTTCGAACAGCGAGAGTAAATCGAAGGGCTGCGACACGCCGGCTTCAATAACGATCGACTGATCAGTCCCAACGGGCGCTTGGTTGCTCTTGCCGAGCAACGTGAGCGTGAAACGGCCGGTCGCTTCGTTGCCGAACGGGTCGATCACGGTAAAGACGAATCCAGCCTCGCCCTCAAAGTCTGCGTCGGGTTCAAAGGTCACCAGGCGAGCATCACTGCTGCTCTCGTCGAGGCGCGTGGTGCCACCAACCTGTGCCGACACGTTCGAAAACACCAACTCATCGCCTTCGGGATCGGTCACATAGGCCGAGAGGTCGATGACCGGGATGGGCTCGTCGGTGAAGAACTCACCAAAGGCGATTGTCTGCTGCACTACAGGTCCAAGGTTGGGTTCGACCCGCAGCTCGATCGTCGAGCTCGCCGACCCGCCGTCGACGTCGGTAATGGTGTAGGGAATCTGTACGCTCTCGCCCGGCGCGGTCAGTACGACCACTTGTGGATCGAGCGGGTCGAGTGACGCATAGTCGATGGCTGGGTCGATGGAGACGACAAGGTTCTCATCGTCGTCGTCTGGGTCAGTGTCGTTGGCCACGACCTCAACGGGAACCTCATCGCCTTCTTTCACCGGACCAACAAGATCAGGCTCAGCCGTTGGCGGGATTGGGTCTACGTTTGGTAGCACGACGACTGCGACTTCGGTTTGATCGGTACCTCCGCGGCCGTCAGAGATTGCATAGGTCAATGCAATCGTCGACGCCTCGCGGGCGGCCTCGGGAAGTTCCAGCAAGATGCCCTCGCCGATAGTCCTTGCCGCCGCGCTGCCACGAACCTCAATGACCGTGAGTGGATCACCGTCGAAGTCGATGTCGTTCTCGAGCACAGGCAGTGCGACTTCGCCGGTACCAGCGACAAATTCGTAGTCGAGGTCGGGGTTTGCAACCGGGTCGGTGTTCACGAGTGGTTGCGGCATTACGCCGACTTCTACAAATCCGACTGACTCGGCACCCTCGGAGTCTCTAATGACATAGCTGAATCGGTCGGTGCCGTAGAAGCCAGCGAGCGGCTGGTAGACGAAGCCCGTGAGCTCATCGTTCACCTCGGCGGTTCCGCCAAGGGGCGACGACGGAATGACCGTGGTGAGTGAGATCGGATCACTCTCGGGATCGGTGTCGTTTGCCAACACCTCAATACTTATTGCCGTTTGATCGATCGTGTAGGCGCGATCCAATCGAGCCGTCGGCGGGCTGTTTATTTCGTCAGCGGGAACGATTGTTAGTTCAACCGTTGCCGCATCGGTGTTCCCAGCCTCGTCGACAACGCTGTAGATCACATTGAAAGGAAGAATCTGATCAATTGGAACGTCGACTTCAAACCACTGACCCTGAGAACCAGTTTCAGTGCCAATGGCTGTCGATGAGGCGTCGAGTGTCTCAATGACTAAGGGTCCGCCCTCGGGATCGTAGTCATTGCGAAGCACGCGCAGTGCGCTGCGGCGACCGGCACGCACGCGCAGAGAGTCTTCAATCGCCACCGGTGGCGCGTCTTGGAAGGCAACATCTGATCGTGCAACAACAACGGTGGCCAGATCAGATGTCAGTGCGCCGTCGGAGACCCGGTAGGTGAACCTCTCAATGGTGTCAGCCCCTGCTTTCATTGTCACGAAGAAGCCAACGCCTTGTTGCACCACAACGTCCAGGTTTGGATTGTTCGACTGATCGATGATCCCGATCAGGTCACCGTCTGGGTCGCCGTCGTTCTCAAGACTCCGCACGAGGCGGGTTTCGCCAAGTGCGAGCACGACGTCATCGCGCAAAGCAAGCGGCGCTCGATTCTCGGATTCCTCTCGGACTTCGATACGAATCTGAGCTGTCCCTTTGGCGCGCTTGTCAGTGGCGTCGTATTCAAAGAGAAAGGTGCCTGCGCGGTTCGGCTCGAACGTGAATTCGCCTCCGGTACTCGTGGAAACGAACCCGATGTCGTCGCCGCTCAGTGAACGCGCTTGCGTTGCCCTGAGCACATCGCCGTCACCGTCCACATCGTTGACCAAGAGATCGAGCACGATGCGCTGCCCAACGTGCGCAACGGCTGTGTCGTTGCGAGCATCAGGTGGCACGTTCGATTCGTCGAGGCGGACCGTGACACGCAGTTCGCCTTCGGCTGTGGCACCCCACTCGTCTTTGACCAGGTACGGGACCGTTACTTCGCCTTCGATCACGGTGCTTGGCAGCACGACCAGTGCATCACCGTCGGGATGGATCGACAAGACGCGCACGTCGGTCTCGGTGTCGACGGCAGTGAGAACAATCGAGTCGCCGTCAGGATCCATGTCGTTGCCCGTCAGGTTGACCGTGAGCACCGTGCCTGCTGCACCGACAAGACGGTCAATTTGGGCTACGGGCGGACGGTTATCGACCTCGACATCGGGCAGCACCGAAACGCGAACGTTGGCGGTCGCAGTGCTGTCGGGGCCGCGCCCGTCGTTGATGCGATACGAAAACCGGATGTCTTCGACGCCGCCCAGCGCAGTCACCTGAATCGTGGTGCCATTGCTTGCGATCTCGATCTCGGCAGTTCCTTGGAGCAGTTCAACGCCCTCGATGAGCAGAACGTCACCGTTGTCGTCGAAGTCGTTCGCAAGAACATCGACGACTACGGGACGCCCGAGTCGGGTTGCAGCGACGTCGTCCTCGGCAACGGGTGCGACGTTTTCTTCTTCTCGACTTTTGTCAGCCTCGGTGAGTTCCGCGTCGGTTGCAGATTGATCGAATTCCTCGCGAATGTCGTCTGACGTGTCATCTTCGCGGTCTTCGGTTTCGTCGAACGCTGCGCTGAAGTTCTCAACTTCTTCGAGCATCAGGTCGGGCGTGTAGATCCAACCGGACCCATCGACCTCGTCGATCAGCACGCGCCCGTTCACCAAACGAAGCTCTGCCTCAGGCGAAATCTGGGGTAGTACCGCGTTCAATGCCGACGCAGTGCGGCCATCCAGGCATGCAGCGTCACTGCGTATCGAGCCAGCGACTTGCATAAGAACGTAGAGGCAGCCCTGGTGCATGATTGGGCGCTGCACTGCGGTACCAGAAGCCTCGGCCAGACGTTGCACCCCGCCAGAGTTTCCATCGAGGACGATCAGGCCGCCGTCATCTGCCAGATAGCCAACGTACGGGTAGTTTCCGCTCTCCTGCTGCATCGACGCGACCGCTGGCGCGTTCACCCCAACGATCTCGCGAGTACCTCCCTGTTCGTTCACGGTGACCCACTCGCCAGCCGACACGGCGACGACCATGTCACCGGTCATCGACGCATGCTCAATTGGGGTTCCCGCTGGCAGCGTGGCAGGTTCGGACTCAGAACGAAGCCACTTCACCCGTCGATCAGCACCGATGGTGACGGGCTTGCCGGATCGACTCACGAGAAGATGGTCGAGTTGCCCGGAAGTCAGCGGGTCGATTTCGTCAATCTCTTCGGCTTGTCCGAACTCGGTAGCTGACGTCAGCCATGTTCGCTGCGTCGCTGGGTCGTGAACGGCGAGATCAGAACCAAGCGGGCGCACCGTGGAACCAATGGGGACGCCAGTCTTTGATCGCCGGCCACCGTTTGCATCGTCGATGATCGACACAACCGACGATGTTCGGTCGTGAACCATCGTGAGTTGGTCACTCTGCTTGACTGACAGCAAGGAACCCGATTGATTCTCGATCAGAATGGTCACGCTGGGCTCGCCGGTCTCAAACTCGATGTGTGCAATGCCGCCTTGACCTCTGTCTGCCATCCAGGCGCCACCGTCGTTCGACGTCGCTCTGGATGCCTCGCGACCGTCGGCCTGCGTAGCCAGGTACACCACCGCGGCGAGTACGGCGATCACGACGCCGGTTGCTAACGCGCTGCGCGCTCGACGCATGCTCATGCGAACCGCCTTCGTAGTGGAGCTGAGCGGACACGACGGCGGAGACGTTCCAGATTCGACACGTCGTGATCCAGTGCGGCAGAAGCGGCGTCGTAACGTTTCCAGGCCTCGTCGCTATCGGCATCGGTGGGTTCGTTTGGGCCGAACACGGCCACGTCGACAGCACGGGCTAACGCTGCAATGTCGTCGACAGCTGCGGGCGCGTCGACCGATGATGAACGAACGTAGACCGATTCGTGCTGTTGTGGGACCTGGCCGGTTTCGATCAAGCGGTCGTTGAGTTCCAGCCATGCTCCGCTGATTCGCTCGGCCGGGTCTGGTGCGCTCTGGCGTCGCCTTCGCCGCATCGTCTTTGCTGCGACGACTGCGGCTGCCCAGCCGCCGACGAGAACGAAAGGCAACGAGAAGGCGCCGCCAACGGTAACGAACCTGGGGACTCCCGATGCCGCGATCTCGTCTTCCTCATCGGTTGGCTCGTCGATAACCATTTCCTGTCGTTCGACTTCAACGTCGGTCGGTGGTGGTGGCGGCGGTGGCGGATTGGGAGCGGCGACGGTTTGGGTTCGCTTGCCCTGTTGTTCAAGAGCAGGCCGGTCGTCTCGGTCGGGGGTGACGTCGACCGCGACCCACCCGTGTTCAACGGTCAGAACTTCGATCCACGCAGACGTTTCGGTTCGAGTGACTTCGATCTCGTTCTGATCGAGTTTGGCATCGTCGATCAAGAAGCCAACGACGACACGAACGTTGAGCTCTGCATTTCGACCAGCGATTCCAGCAGCAGCTGCGTATTGTTCTTCGTATCCGAATACCTGGTCTCGATTCAGGAACGATTGCAGGCGTCCCCATGAATGGCCAGGTCGAGCTCCATCATCTGACAGGTACTTCTGGGCCGTGAGGTCGTCGCGGACCGCTTCGATCTGTCCCCATCCGCGGTCACGAGACTCAACGAGGTCAGCAGACCAGTCGCGCACGTTTGACGCCTGCTGGCTTATACCGAGGCTTTCTGGAAAGGGGAAGGTGGCGGCGCGAAGTTCGAGGTCCGAGAGGGTTGGTTCGTCTGCGGCCTCGATGTCGTAGATCGTTCCGAACGCCCCCGATGGCCTCGCTGCTGTCCGCGTGATTGCATTGAACCGAATGTCAAGATCTGCACCCGACGACCCGAACGCAAACGGTCGATTCGGCACTGGTAGCCACGGAGCCGTCGAGTCAAGCACCTCAACTTCGAATGACCGACGCAGTGCGTCGGTGGCGAGTTCGGTGTAGCCCGTCCACTGAGGATCGACCGGCAACTCCGTGTCGATTGGAACGAAGGGTGCGTTGCCAGCAACAGACACGTCACCAACAGTCCACACCTCGCCGTCGAAGAGTCCGAGTCCTGCAAGCCGCCATCGTTGAGGTATGTCGTTGCCTCGCACGATGAAGACGACTTCGTTCTCGACGCCGTCGCGGTAGTTCGCTTTAAGCTGTGCGAGTGGGCTGGGTTCGTCAAGCGCGTTCCATGGCGGCTCAAGCCGGTCTCGCAGATCGAACCGCTCGCGTGCATCGAATCCTGGAACACGAGTCGCAAGGACCGGTGCCAGGCTCGACACCAGCAAGACCATGGCGGCGCCTTTTAAGAAGCGCTGGCGTCGTCGCTGGACCGTCGTTATGCCGATCGTCTCGTCGACTTCGAAGCCCAGTTCTCGCTGCTGAAGCCAGCCCAGGGCGAGCGTGCCCACGGTTAGACATGCTCCTTGCACAAGCGCCATCGAACGCAGCTCGACACTAAAGAGAAGACCCACGCCGAACACAAGAACGGGCACGAGCGCCCCGATCGCCGGAAGGCGGACCGTGCGGCTCAGAGCGAGCCCACCAGCGGTTCCTAGCCAAGCGAGCGCGTAGGGTAGAACCCGGTAATGGTTGTCGGCCACGATCGGCGGCACGCTTGAAAGCAGGTCGGTCCAGCCCGTCGTCAAACTCTCAAAGAAGAGCTGATAGTCAGGAGCCGGCGACGAGACGACGAATCCGCCGACAACAGCGAACAAGATAAGTGACGCCCCCAAGGCTTCGGTCTCAAGTACTCGTGGTAGCCGTGCGAGCGCAGCCGATATCGCAGCAACGGCTGCGCCAACGATGGCCGACCACCAGACTGCGGGCCCCGAGAGGGCGCCAGAAACAGACGTTCCGGCAACAACGCCGAGCGCTACAAGAAGCAACGTCGACAACTTGAAGGGGACACGGGTCACGACGCGAGACCCCGCCATTGGTGAGCGAAGCCCTCGGTATCGGCAAAGTCAACGGTTATTGCGCCGGGTATCGCACGGGCGTCGCCCGCAGGACCACTGCGACCGACAATCACCGCAACCTCGCGCGATGCCGATGTTACGACGTCGAGCAGATCTGTGGGATCAAGCTTGCCCGTGAGCACCAGCAGCGCCGACACGCCAAGGTTGGTTCGGCGCAAGCGATCCTGGAGCACCGTCAGGTTGTGATCTTCGCCAACTTGTTTGCTCATACACAGCCGATCAAGCGCCTGTCGAACATCGGCGGGGTCGCTTTCGCTCACGATGCACTGGGTGCCGACCCACACGGTGATCGGCCGCCCATCCTTTGCGGCACTAACGATCTGCGAAGCAGCGACCTCGATTGCTCGCTCGAAGTCATCGGGACTCATGGACGAGCTGCGATTGTCAACGAGGATGCCGATGTACGGTCGTCGATTGTCGACGTAGTGACGGATCATCAGCGATCCGGTTCGGGCCGTGGACATCCAATGAATGTGCCGAACATCGTCGCCGGGCGCATATTCGCGAATGGTGTGAAAGGCGACATCTCCAGCGGGGGAGGTGTCATAGGTCGGGCCCTCAAGGTCCTTCACGAAACCTGACTGCAACGAGTGCAAGGGCACCACGCGAGGATGCACAAAGAAGTGGGTGACATCAGACGTGCTCAACGCCCGGCGCAGTGTTCCAAGCGGGTCCCCCTTGCTGATTTCGGCGGGGCCGACCTGGATCATGGCCCGCCGCTCTGTCGGTAGTGCGAGCGGAAACTCGTCGAGACTGTCAGGATCTAGCGGCGAGACGTCGATGAGGTGGCGGGTTGAACCAATGTGATCGGCGATCAGTCGGCCCGCGGACTTGCGACGCCCCACGTTGCGGACTTCGAGCACCGACGTCGCTTCATCGCCAACTTGCACGCGGTCTGGGTCGAGTCGTCGGGTGACCTCTAGCTCGGTTCCGCCCAGAATAAAGGGGATCGCGGTGATGATGGCAAGGAGACATCCAATGCCAAGGGCAACGAATTCGACCCAGCCAAGCATCCAGCCAGCAACAAGACCAGCGATGCCTCCAACGAGCATCACCCAGCCAAGCGGCGTAATGATTCTCACGATCCGCCGCACCGTTTACACCCGTTTCAGGTCGGGGTGTTTGACGTCGCGAAGGGTGCGTTGCACGAGTGACGAGGTTGTTACGTCGTCGAGTTCAGCTTGTGGTGTCAGCAGCATTCGATGCCCCATCACAAACGGTGCTACAGCTACGACGTCATCGACGTTCACGTAGTTGCGACTGTCAGCTGCGGCCTTTGCTCGGGCCATCTGCATGAGTGCTACGGCGCCGCGCGGCGATACACCCAACCGCAGCTCTGGCATACGCTCGGGATCCCTGGTGTAGTCGCAGAGGCGGACGATGTAGCTCTGCATCGAACTCTGAAGCTTGATCGTGTGGACCGCAGCGATCATTTGTGCGACCTCGCTGGCTTCGATGATGGGCGAAACGTCTGACGGACGTTGGCCGCTTCCGACCGATTCCAACATGGCGACTTCGGCGTCGTGATTTGGATAGCCGAGTCGGAGCTTGATCATGAACCGGTCGAGCTGCGCCTCTGGAAGCGGATACGTTCCTGACTGCTCGACTGGGTTTTGGGTGGCGAGGACAATGAACGGATGGGGCACGTTGTGCGTTATACCGTCGACGGTGACCTGGCTCTCCTCCATCACTTGGAGCAGGGCGCTCTGGGTCTTGGGCGATGCCCGGTTGATCTCGTCGCCCAGCACGACGTTCGCAAAGATGGGGCCAGCATGAAACTCGAAAGCGGTGTCTCGCTGATTGAAGATCATGCCGCCCGTAACATCGCTTGGCAGTAGATCGGGCGTGAACTGAACGCGATTCCAAGATCCTTCGATGGACGCAGCGAGAGTCTTTGCGAGCGTTGTTTTGCCTGTGCCGGGGAAGTCGTCGATTAGCACGTGGCCTTCACCGAGCAGCGCCAGTACAACCATGCCGACTTCGGCGCGCTTTCCTTTGACGATTAACCCAACGTTGTCGACGATGGCTCGAAACCACCGCCCAAACCAGTCAAAATTCTCGCCTTCCACCGATCCCCCATGATTGCTATCGACAGGTAGCTAGCTACGATGAAGTGTCGCACTGCTTACGGTCAGGGAGAGCATATCCCATTCTGTATACGGGCGCTTGAGCGCGTGGGTAGGGCTTGACGATCGCCCGTGCGCATAGATACTTCTCGCCGGCGTCTTAGTCCTGTTGCTCTTGTCGTAGTCGCTCTTCTTCTTGACGTTCCAAGATGTCTTCGGGTCGAAGAGAGATCACATACTCCGAACGGCAAAAGACTTGATCGCCTCTACGGAGGTCATCTGCAAGGAGCACGCCATTTGTGAGGCGTTCTTCTAGCGCAACGAGTAACCGCGCCATCTCGTCGTAGAAGCAACTCAGAGCAGCCGCAACCTCAGGGGTGCCTGGGCAGAGCCAAATGTCTCGCTGCATCTCGTCGACGATGTCGCGAACTGCCGTTTCTCGTAGTGCTAACCAAAACGTGGTGGCGTTCTCGCAGCCCAGCTCACCGCCGATCCCGTCGAGGGCGAATTCGTTGGTCGGGTCGTTGTCTGACGCTGCAACAGGTGCCGACGTTGGCGCACCGGTGGGTTCGGGCGTCGCCTCGGTCTGAACCGGTTCAGCGGCCGCGGTTGGTGCCGTCGGCTCGGGTGTGCTTGCTTGTGGTGCCGCAGTTGCGCTAGTGACAGGGACCAGAGGATCACTGCCCGGTGTTGCGGTCGGCGCTGGGCCTCGCTGCGTACCGCCAATGACCGGCGGGTTGTTATCGAACTCGGCTGTCTGCTGTCCACACGCTGCGAGCGCCATGGCACTGATCAGAACCATGGCACTGAGCAGCACTATGGAAAGTCTGTGCAGCAGGGGACTGCTAGTTGCCATTCGCTGCGATGCGAGCTTCGTCTACCGTCATGCCGCCTGGAACGTTCACCGAAACAATGGTGTGGACCTGCATTGGACCAGTCTGATTCGGTACGAACTCTTCGGGACTCGTTGGATGCGGGTACCAGCCGCCTGCGGGCCATGGGTTTGTCGTAGCGCCGCGATAGCTGATCTGTTCCTCAATGAAATACCGGGTCGTTGCTGTGATCGTAAAGTCATCAAGCGTGAAAAAGCGGTGGGCACACTTTGGTGCGGTGTCCGTGATGCTGTCGACGCCGTTGACGAACTCTCTGAGTTCATCGATTGTGCACGTGTAGGTCTCGCCGCCAAGTTCCCAGGTGACATCGACGAGCGTCGCTCGGTTCGCGACTCTGACGGTGCTCACGCTGTTCTCCTGTCCATACGAGACGAACTCGAATGGTTCGATGAGCCACAGCCACATGGGGACCTTGACGAACGTGTAGCCAAGTTCGATGGGCGGGATGGTCTGCATTTGCGGCAGTTCGCCTTGCAACGTTGCGATCAGTTTTTCGCGAAGCTCGAATCGTGCGCCGGGTATGTCGTAATTCTCAGCAACGGTGGTATCCCATCCGAACGAGGGACCGTAGCCGGGGTTTGTCAGTTCGATAGGGCCACCTACCCCACTACGACAGAAGTAGAACACAGGCATGGCGGTCGCTGTTGACTGAGGGCCGAGAGCGGTGGTGGCGATGTTTGCGCCGAGTGTGCCGTTGTCGACAGTGACACCGCCTGGGAAGACAACTGAGCCAATTGCTGAGATCATGCTCCCTACGAAGTTGACGTACTCGGCGTAGTCTCCATCGGACTCATCAGAGATATGTCCTAGGAGCGCGTCGTCAATGCGTTCGCCACCACAGACGAAGTGCAGCACGCATACATCGTCATATCCGACGATTACGGAGCCACCGCTGGGAGAACCTGTAGCGGCCGCCGCGGCAGCGGCGTCAGCCTCTTCTTGTGCTTGGATCTCGAGCAGCAATATCGTCGACGCATTCGTGCTCACAACAGTCTCGTCGTCCTGAAAGAACCACCGGGCCGAGGAGCGGTTCGTTGCGGATTTTTCGACCTTGGTCGGAACAGCGATGTGGGTGTACTCGCTGTGGGTGCGGCTGGCGGTGTAGTCCTTGACCGTGTCATCGACGAGAGAAGACGCTCCGCCGTTTTGGCTTGCGAGGATGGCGTCGAGAAGATCTTGATCTGGATGCGCGTCGGGGTCGGTTGCGTCTGAGTCGTCACCTGCGCTTACGGCCACCGTGCCAGGACCATACACGGGCACTTGTTCCCACTCGGCACAATGTTCGTCGGGATCCGCTGGGTTGGGGGAAATCGTTTTGTGGTCCCGCCCGGCTCCTCGTGTCGAAGGCACCAGGCCTTCGGTGATCACTTCGACCGCAGTCCCGTCACCGAGATCCGGACCGGGATCGTTCACCGTTTGTGCATGGGACGTCGCCGGCATCGCGGCAACGGATGCAACGAGACCAAGCAATAGGAGAAATGAAAATCTACGCATCATCGAGGACTTCCCATGTCACGGGGTCTGGTTTCCATTCGTTTATGACCTCGAGCCATCGATCCCCGAGGCAGTCTGAGTGTGAGCCGCTATCAGCGTTGTCGACCAGCCATTTATCGTTGTTCCGCTCGACTGTGTACACCACTATGGCGTGAGGGCCCGCTTCGGTGGGCTTGAAGTCGTCTACGAGAACGTCCCCACGGTACAGACCGAAGTCGGATGCCATTTCGCGGCAGGCGACGACCTCGAGAATCTCGGTTCCTTGTTGATTTTGGAAGCGTCGCCAGAGAATGTCGGCGACGACTGTGTCGGGTAGCTGTCCGTTGTACTGGGCTTCTCTCCAGCTGAGGCCGTCGGCGGTCCAGTCGTCGACTTGGTCCGTGCTCACTGTGACGAGGTGTGCGGTGTTGTATTTGGCGGCTTCGATGGGGTCGAATGTGGTTGGGTCTGCCAGTACGGGTGCCCAGAAGTTGTCGAAGTCGCGGAGGGCGCTGAAGAGGGAGTCGATGAGTTGTTGGGAGCGGCACGTTCCGGTCAGGGTGTTGTCGAAGTTCAGGTTTGCTTGGGCGCCGGTGGCGGTGTTTTCAACGCCGTATTCGGCGACATGGAGGGTCTCATAGATCGACTCGCCGTCCCAGACACAAACTTGGAGCCGTACCCGGTTCTCTAGGAACTCGGCGTCGACGTGTTCCCAGGCTTGAACTTCTGCGGGGACCGGGTTTGCGTCGTATGCGGCGATCGCAGCAGCGATTTGTTCGTCGGCGGTGAGCAAGGCAACCGCAGTTGGTGCAGGGACCGATGTTGGCGCGACTGTGGTTGGCTGTGCGGGTGTCTGCGTCGGTGTTGGATCGACAGATTCGGCACCGGCAGCCGTCGAGGGTTCCAGCGCCACCGAGTCATCACTACCGCCACACGACACCGCAAACAGACACAGCGCCGCAACGCAAAACAGAAATCGCACCGACACCCTCACAACTCGGACAGTTTAGCCACGAAGTTGTCCTACGCATCTCGCCTGTGCCGTCTTGGCCGAGTGTTTGAGGTCGCTGGCACCGCGGTGATTGATGCAATCAGGGCGACTAGGAGTAAAACCAAATCTACGCAACATGGAGTACCTCCCACGTCACTGGATCTGGTTGCCATTCATTGACTACTTCGAGCCAGCGATCGCCGAAACAATCAGCGTACGTACCACCCTCGGCATTGTCAATGAACCATTGCCCGCTTTGGCGCTCGATGGTATAGACCGTTATTCCGTGGAACCCAGCCGGATTGGCGGGCTTGAGGTCGTCTACGAGAACGTCCCCGCGATACAGACCGAAGTCGGCAGCCATTTCGCGGCAGGCGACAATCTCGGTTCCTTGTTGATTTTGGAAGCGTCGCCAGAGAATGTCGGCGACGACGACAGATTCGGCACCGGCAGCCGTCGAGGGTTCCAGCGCCACCGAGTCATCACCACCGTCACACGACACCACAAACAGACACAGCGCCACAACACAAAACAGAAATCGCACCGACACCCTCACACCTCGGGTGAGCCTATTCATCAGGAACGACCTGCCACACGATCGGATCAGGTTTCCACTCGTTGATCGCATCAAGCCAACCGTCACCAAATCCAATGCAGTCAGCCCACGATCTGCGTTCGATATTTTGGACAACCCAGTTTCCATCCCGTCGACCCACGGTGTACACCACAAGACTCTCGCCGCCAGGCTCGCCAGCTATAAAGTCGTCGACCAGCTGGTCGCCTTGGTACAAACCGAAGTCGGCTTCCATGTCGCGGCACGCAACTACCTCGACAACCTCACTACCCGCCTCGGTCTCGTACCTACGCCATAAGAGATCCATGACGGCCGTTGATGGCAGCTGCCCGTCGTAGCCGGGCCCACGCCACGTCAGCGCGTCGGCGATCCACTCGTTGCGTGATTCAGCGGTGAAGTCGATGAGTTCTTCAGACATGAACTGCAGCGCGGTCTGGCGATCAAAGGATTCGGGATTCTCGAGAACCGTCCGCCAATAGTCGTCGTACTCGCGTAGGGCAGCGAAAAGGGAGTCGATGAACGGTTGAGATCGGCACGTTCCCAGCAGTGGGTTGTCGAAGTTCAGGTTCGCTTGGGCACCACTGTCGGTGCTTTCAACGCTGTATTCGGCCAGGTGACGACTCTCAAAAATCGACGCGCCGTTCCAAACGCAGACTTCGAGCCGGACGCGGTCGTCGAGAAACTCGGCCTCAATGAGATCCCACGTTTCGGTTTCGGCCGGCACGGGGTTCGCGTCAAACTCGGCCATCGCCGCTGCGACCTGGTCGTTGGAGCTGAGTGACGGCACTTCGGTTGGTTCTGGTACCGCGGTTGGCTGAACTGTCGTTGGCTGAACTGTCGTTGGCTGAGCAGTCGCCGGTTGGAAGGGCGTTGGTTGCGCTGTGGTTAGCTCACCCGACTCGTCACCTGCGCTGGGCAGCGGTTCCCGAACGACCGACACGCTGCTATCGACACGGCACGACACCGCAACCAAGCTCAGAGCGACGAACCAGACTAGAAAGTGCAGACATCGCCTCATTGCTTCGCGATCCTAGGTTCAGTTGACCCCTGAGTGGCATAGGGCCTGCCAACGCGCTCGATCCTTATCGTGGTGGCGCAACTCTGACAACCATCCCGGTCTATGCATCTGTGATAGCGCGGTACTCGGGCGCTGGGAGCGCGGTCTCACCTTCAATGTCGATAGTCGGAAGTGCCCGGTCGAGCCAGCTTGGCAACCACCAGTTGGCGTCGCCCATGAGCTTCATGGTCGCTGGCACCAGCACGATTCGCACGATAGTCGCATCCACGAAGATGGCTGTTGCGAGCCCGAGCCCGAACATCTTGGTTACCGGGTCGTCACTGAGCACGAAGCCAACGAACACGGCAATCATGATGAGTGCAGCCGAGGTGATGACTCGCGCCGTCCCCGCTATGCCATGGATGACTGATTCGTCGTTGTCGCCGGTTACCAGATACTCCTCGCGTACTCGTGACAGCAGAAACACTTCGTAGTCCATAGACAACCCGAACAGGATTGCGAACATGAACATTGGCACGAACGACACGATGGGCACCGGTGCCTCCAGCCCAATGAGTTCCTTGCCCCATCCCCATTGGAACACCATCACCAACACGCCGTAGGCGGCACCAATGCTCAGCAGGTTCAGCAGTGCCGCCTTGAGTGGCACCAGTATCGACCGGAACACGACCATCAGCAGCACGAAGGACAACAGAATCACTGCGACAACGAACACAACGAGACGGTCGCTCACTCGTTCGGCGATATCGGCGAAGGTGGCCGACGGGCCACCAACGTGTGCTGTTGCTTGGCTCTCGGCGAGCACGCTTGGAAACACGGTGGCGCGCAGCCGCTCGATGGTGTCCACCGTCTCCCGATCCTGAGGGGCCGAGGTCGGGATCGCCACGATGGTTGCGACGTTGCCGTCACGAGAAACGAATGCCGGCTCGACAATGGCCACACCTTGATCGGCTTCGATTGCGGTCACCAACGGCTCGACTACCGACGTGTCCGCAGAGATGTCCACTGCAATGAGCAGTGGCCCGTTTACCCCGGGCCCAAACCCCTCGGCGGCGAGATCGTAGGCTCGGCGCTGTGTGGTCGACTCGGCCAACGTGCCGTCGTCGGGAAAGCCGAGGCGTAGTCCCAACACCGGTGCGGCGAGCAACAACAGAACAGCCGTGACGCCAATGGCATAAGGCCACGCGTGGCGAGACACATGGCGTCCCCAACGTTGCCACCCAGGACTTAGCGCCACCTGATCGCCAGTATTGACGCCACGCCGGTGGATTCCTACGCGGTTGATCCACAGTCCAGCGATTCCCAAAAATGCAGGCAGCAACGTGATCGATGCGAGCACCATGATCAGAACGATGGTGGAAATCGCGATCCCCGCGCCGGTCAGGACTGGCACACCAGCCGCGGCCAGCCCCAGGATGGCAATGACCACCGTTCCGCCAGCGAACACGACTGCTTGTCCAGACGTTGCAACCGCTCGACCTGCTGCCTCGGTCACCGTAAGACCTTTCGCCAAGAACTCGCGATGGCGCGTGACCAAGAACAGGGCGTAATCGATCCCAACACCCAGCCCAACCATGGCGCCGATCTGTGGCGCCCAGGCGGGTATCTCATAGAGATACGTCACCAGGGACATGGCGCTGGTGCCGAGCGCCAGGCCAAACAGAGCCATGCCGATTGGAAGTCCCATTGCGATGACCGACCCGAACGCCAGCAGCAGAATGGTCACCGCTGCGATCAACCCGACGATTTCGCCGGTCCCCGTGTTGGGTTCGTCAAAGGTGAAGAACAGCTCGCCGCCAGCCTCGACCTGAACGGTGGCGTTGGTTTCGTAGGCGGCAATGAACTCTTCAAGGTGTTCCAGATCGGCGGCCTCAAGATCCTTCACCGCCGGGTATTGGACCTGGAACGCAGCAACGCGACCGTTGGGCGACACAGCGGCTTCGGAAACTCGGACCACCTTGGCCAACTCGGTGAGCGACTCGCGTATCGTCGCAAGCGCGTTTGTCGCTGCCGATGCAGTCGCCAGGCTCGCGCCAGAATCACGGGGGGCAACGACCACCTGCGCAGTGACTCCGGCCAAGTCTGATTGAGCGTTGGTGAGCAGCTGCAGCGCGATGTCTGAGTCGACACCAGGAACATCGAACGAGTCGTCGAGATCACGCCCGACGGTCTGCGCGGCGCCTACAACAGCAATCGCACACAACGCCCATGCTGCGATCACTCGCCACGGATGCTGGGCGGCAAAGCGCCCCAATCGGTATAGCAATCTCGACATGTGATTCTCCTCGTTCAGGTGGTTATGCATCTCCTCGTCGAGCGTGACGGAACCAGCCCGGCCGCACACCAGCGCATCGACTAAACCCACCCTGACCAAAAGGCCAGGTCGAAACCCGCCTTTCGCCCGATGCATCAGAGGTCCCGAGTCCGTACTGTGGAAGCCATGAAGGCCATGTGGCGAAGTTTGTTGAACGAGCCCCGAGTTGAGAATCCACCGCGACGCGTTTGGCGAGACTGGGTGCTCCTGGCCGTCGTACTCGTCCTGCTGGTGATCGAACTGCTCGTTCGCGACGACATCAACAACCCTGCCATCACCACCCCGCTCGTTATCGCCATGGCCGTTGCACTTTTGTGGCGCCGCACGGCACCGCGTGCCGTCATTGTCAGCCTGTTTGGCGGCGTGGTTCTGTACGACCTTGCTTCAATCGTGTTCGGCTTTGGTTCGCTCAACATCTACATGCCTGCGGTCATGTTGGTGGCGATGTACGCCGCGTTTCGATGGGGCAGCGGAACCGACATGGTCATCGCGTTTGGGTTCGGCATTGCCGCATTTGCGACTGCGAATACTCTGGACTACACCGGCCTGAGTGACCTCGTTGGCGGCTTCTTCATCTTGCAGTTCGGACCAGCGATCGCACTGGCCATCCGTTACGTCGGTCGCTCTCGCGAACAGGCACGACATCAGCTTCGGGTGGATGAACGCGAACGCATTGCGCGTGAGCTTCACGACACCGTCGCCCATCACGTATCGGCGATCGCGATTCAAGCCCAAGCTGGTCGTTTCGTCGCCGAGCAGGGATCAATCGATGCTGCTGCCGACGCACTCGAGGTGATCGAGGAAGAAGCGTCACGGACCCTCGCCGAGATGCGATCGATCGTGAGCGTGCTGCGCGACGCCGACAGCCCGGTCGAGATGGCGCCGCAAGCCGGAATCGATGACGTCGCCAGGTTCGCTTCGGCCACGAGCGTTCCCGAAGTCGTCGTTCATGTCGATGACGACGGGCGCACCGTCAGCCCCGCACTGGGCGCTGCGACGTATCGGATCGTTCAAGAGGCAATCACAAACGCCCGTCGCCATGCGCGCAACGCAACCCGGGTCGAAGTCCGGGTTCACGTGCAGCCCAGGGAATTGTCACTGACGATCACTGACGACGGCGACCCGGCAGCCACAACGTCAACAGACGGGTTCGGCCTGATCGGCATGTCCGAACGAGCCACTATGCTCAACGGGACCCTTACCGCCGGGCCAGCAGCCCCAAAGGGCTGGCGTGTCCAAGCGCTGCTGCCCCGGAACGACTCATGACGATCCGAATTCTCATTGCTGACGACCAGCAGATCGTGCGGGCGGGGCTCACGACGATTCTCGATGGGCAACCTGACATGGAAGTCGTCGCTGAAGCGAACGACGGCCTTGAGGCGATCGAGCTGGCTCGCCGTCATCGCCCCGATGTGTGCTTGTTCGATATCCGAATGCCTAATCTCGACGGCCTCGCGGCCACCCGCGAACTTGCCGGACCAGGTGTCGCCGAGCCGCTCGCTGTCGTTGTGATCACCACGTTCGACACCGACGAGTACGTGCACGCCGCACTCAAAGCCGGCGCCCGCGGGTTCCTACTCAAAGACGCAGGGCCGGCGCTACTCGTGCAGGCCATGCACGCCGCAGCATCAGGTGACGCCCTGATCGCTCCAAGCGTCACGGGCCGACTGCTGGCAGAATTTGCCCGTGGTTCGACGGGCGAGACTGCGGCTCAACCTGTGGAGCCGCTCACCGAACGTGAGGAAGAAGTGCTGCTTACCGTGGCTCGCGGACGGACAAACGCCGAGATCGCCGACGAACTTCACATCAGCCTCAGCACCGTCAAATTTCACCTCGCCAGCCTGATGCAGAAGCTCGATGCGCGTAACCGAGTTGAGATTGCAATCTGGGCGTATGAGACCGCACGGATCTCATGATGTTGGCCGACTACTAGGTCAAGCAGCGCGTCCTCATCGGACATTCAAATTCGAATTCTCAGCCGTTGTAAGCTTCCCGTCAGGTCATCGAACCATCGAGAAGAGGCGCTAATGAAGTTTGTGAAACTGGGACTGTTGCTGTGCGCAGCGGCTCTGCTATCCGTACTCGTTACTCCAAGCCAGAGCGAAGCGCAGAGCGGGCTACCGTCGGACGTTCCTTTCTGCAACGCGCCGTACGTCCTGTTTGGGACTACTTGCAAGGTCACCAACCCTGGTTTCACCCCGGCCGAAATCTTGGCGTGGACGTGCCCACCAACGAGTGGGGTCGTCACTGAATCAGTCACTTCATCACCTGCAGGAGTGACAATCATCGACGCCTGCACGACACCGGCATCGACCGATGGCGACGGAATCCCGCCACTGTTTGACAACTGTCCGGACCGTTGGAACGCAGGACAAGAGGACACCGATGGTGATGGGATTGGCGACGTCTGCGACCTGCCAGACGAGGTCAGTCTTGCGCCTGGCGACTTGGGCAAAGGAACACCTGTGGTCTGGACTGGATGCGCGGGAGCAACCGTTCTACTGGAAATTCTCGGCCTCGTTTTTGCGATGGACGAAGTCGAACCCGGTGTATACGAGAAGGTCCTGTTCGAGGCTCAGTTCCCTGAGGGTTTCTATGGCGTCATCGTTGATTCCGAATGTCCAAACCCGTCACAATCTGAGAGGGTCGTATTCGGTGGTGAACTGGTGTACCTCGACCCGTCGGGGTTGATTATGAATCAGATTGGTCAGGCGTTGAGCGGCGCCACGGTCACGCTGTACTTCTCGCCGACTGTGCTGACCGACCCGAGTGACCCCGGCTTTACCTTTGTGCACAACGATTCATCGATCATGAGCGAGGCCACCCGCCAGAACCCGGTCACGACTGACAGCACCGGCTTCTACAAATGGGACACCGTGCCCGGCTGGTACGTCGTGGCAGCAACGGTCCCCGGCTGCATGAACCCTGATGGCAGCGGGTTCGAGGTGCGATCTGCGGTGCTTCCTGTGCCACCTGAACAGTTCAACATTGATCTGGTCTTCAACTGCACCTCGTTGCCTACCTGCGACGGCCAAACGGTGACAATCGCGGCCTTGGCTGGCACGCCGACCGTGGGTACTTCGGGCGACGACGTAATTCTCGGTAGCGCTGGCGACGACGTCATCGACGGTGGCGCCGGCAACGACATCGTGTGTGCTGGCGACGGCAACGACGTGGTCACCGGTGGCGACGGCAACGACCGACTCCTTGGCGACGGCGGCAATGACGTCCTTCGCGGCGGCCCCGGCGTGGACGTTGTCAATGGTGGGCTCGGAAACGATCGCGTCCTCGGTGGTATCGGCAACGACACGCTGATCGGCGACGCCGGCAACGACTTTCTCGGTGGCTTCGGTGGTGACGACGACATCAGCGGTGGCGATGGCAACGACACGGTCTTTGGAGGCTTTGGTTCTGACACGATCAGCGGTGGGCCAGGCAATGACAAGATCAACGGCTTGATTGGCGACGACGTGATCGCTGGTGGCGCAGGCGACGATGTGCTGAGCGGCGACCGCGGCAACGACGATCTCATGGGCAACGCTGGCAACGACATTCTCCGTGGTGGAAACGCAAGCGACATCCTGCATGGTGGCGCCGGCGACGACGACATCAGCGGCGGCAAGGCCGACGACCAACTCATCGGCGGTGCCGGTACCGATAGCTGTAAAGGTAACACCGAGTTTGTGGCCGACACTGCAGCTACATGCGAAGTCATCTTCGGTGTCCCGTAGTCGCTGGCATACGCTGGCGACATGAAACGTTCCTCTGCATCAGATCTGCTCGACTCCGTCTTTATCGACCGGTGGTCACCGCGTTCGTTTACTGATGAACCCGTAAGCGAACAAGAACTCGCTGCGGTCTTTGAGGCTGCCCGGTGGGCGCCAAGTTGGATGAACAACCAGCCCTGGCTTTTCTTCTACGAGACCGACGGCCCAGATCGCGAGACAATGGAATCGCTGATCAGCGACTTCAACAAGCCATGGTCGACTGATGCTCCAGTGATCGGTCTCATCGCATCGCGACCTGGACTCGAAGGATTCATGGCTCGGACCGCCGAGTTCGATACCGGCGCCGCGGTCATGAGCTTGACGCACCAGGCCCTCAAGTTCGGATTGTTCGTGCACCTGATGGGCGGGATCGAACTCGACCTCGCCTACGAAAAGACGGGACTCGATCGCGACGAGGCCAACATTTTGTGCGCTTTTGCGCTCGGACACAAGGGCGACGGAAGCAACCTGTCAGAGAAGCTGCAAGGTCGCGAGGCTCCCAGCCCGCGCATGCCGGTCGAAGGTTTCGCCTTCAAGGGTTTGCAAGCCCAACCCCGCCCAGCTGACTAGGTGTACGCCCAGCTGACTAGGTGTACGCCCAGCTGACGAGGTTTATTCAGCAGTTCGGTCGCAATCCGCACCGGTGGGTCTATTGGCGGGATTTCATGAGCGGCATGATCTTTTCACCGAACTCTTGGGTGGCGACGGGGTAGTCGTCGAACACGCACATGACGCCCGTGACGCCCGGAATCTCTGACACCTCGTCGAGCTTGGCTGCGATCGTGGCATGGCTGCCAACGATGGGGCCAATGTTCAGGTTGAACGCGCCCTGCATCTCGGTGATCTTGTCAGCGGTCGCGCCGGCCGTGTCAAGCTCGGCCTGGCCTGTCATGAACTTGATGGCTTCGAGGTCTGCGCCGTCTTTATAACTCTGCCACTTGGCCTCGGCAGCCTCGTCGGTGTCGCCCATCGTGATTTGGAACAGGACATAGATGCCAACGTCGCGACCCGTAGATTCGGCTGCGGTCACGAGTCGGGCGGCGTCACCGCGCACGACGTCGAGGTCTGCTGTTCCGATGATGAACTGATAATCGCCGTATTCAGCACAGAATTGCATGCCGACATCTGACTGGCCAGCGCAGACCAGCGGAACACCACCGGCCTTGGGTGGCGGCGACAAACGGCAGTCGTCCATCTGGAAGTGTTCGCCCTTGAAGTCGCTGACGCCGGTTGACCACAAATCCTTCATGATGGTCACGTACTCCGTGGCGTATTCGTAGCGCTTGTCGTAGTACCAGTCACCCGGCCACACGCCCATCTGCGAGTATTCGATCTGGTTCCACCCCGACACGATGTTGATGCCGAATCGCCCGTTCGAGATGTCATCGATCGTTGACGCCATGCGAGCAACCATGGCCGGCTCCATCGTTGGCAGCGCAACCGACGCAAACAGGTTGATCTTCTCGGTTGCCGCGGCCAGGCCCGCCATGAGTGTGAACGACTCCAGGTTGTGGTCCCAGAATTCGGTATCGCCGCCGAAGCCGCGCAGCTTGACCATGCTCAACAGGAACTCAAAGCCAGCAGCTTCGGCTCGTTCAGCTGTCTGGCGGTTGAGGTCGAAACTCGGCATGTACTGCGGAGCGTTCTTCGACATCATCCAGCCGTTGTTACCAATCGGAATGAAAATACCTAGATCCATGCCGACTGCTTATCACCAACTCGGCGGTCGTGGGTTTTTTAGCCGGTGGTTGTGGTCAGGTAGGTCATGGCGTTGGCCAGGGTGATTACGTCGGCGTACTTGGCCGCCAAGTCGAAAAGATTGGCGTCGTGCACGTGTGGTGTGCGATCGCCGACAGCGTCACTGACCACTATTGGAATGAACCCCGACGCTGACGCATCTGTCGCGGTTGCCCGAATGCACCCGCTGGTCGAAACGCCACCAATCACCACGGTGTCTGCTGCAAGCTCGTGCAGTTGACCGGCAAGATCGGTGCCAAAGAATCCTGAGGCGTGTTGTTTGGTAATGATGCGTTCGCCATCGGCTGGCACCAGGCCTGGGATCCACTCGGCGAGCGGGTTTCCCTGATCGAAGGTGCTGAGCACATCAAGCTTGGCGTACCACACCCCATTGTCTTGGTCCGGCGAGAACTCGACCCGAGTCCACACCACCGGCACGCTCGCCTGCCGAGCTGCTTCCACCAGTTGCTCAACCGCAGCAATGACGCCGGGCTGACCGAGGTCGAGCGGCGATCCTTCGGTGAAGTACGCGTTGCACATGTCGACGATCAGAACGACAGGCCGTGAACCCAAACTGGCGGACTGACCGAAGCCAGCTTCGGCATAGCTCTGCTTTGTCGCTTCGTCCATTGGCTGAGCATAGGTGCCCCCGCCGGTCACAACGCCGACGGCGTAGGTGTTGCAGCGTCCAAGGGACTCGCCTCACCCCCGGGCTCCATCTGCGGCGCTCCCGTCATCGTCTGGCGTCGTTGCGAAGTCCGTTTCGATGATCTGCGCCGGACCAGCGTCGGTAAGGAGCGGGAGGGCAGCAAACCCTGCGAGAGCGATGGTCGCTGCGGCCACACTGACAAGAGCGGTCCGCCGGCGTCGACGTGTTGCCCGGCGCTCACGCACTGCGGCTAGGCCACGCCCGCCGATCGACGAAGAGGGCGCAGTCGCCTGAAATAGCTCGGTCAGTTCAATCTCAACCGGCTCGCCAGGCTCGTCTGGGAATGTGTTGTCGTTCGTCATCGTGCGTCCTTTGCGTGCGTGCGCAGCACCTGCAGCGCGCGGTTTAGTCGGCTGCCAACCGTTCCCTCGGCAATGTCCAGCGCTGCGGCTATCTCGGCTCTGCTCCAGCCCATCCAGTACTTCAGCACCACGACAGATCGTTGCGAGACTGGCAGCTGCCGCACGGCTTCGTGCAGTGCGTGGTTGATGGGCGTTGTCGGGGAACATGGTGTCCTCGCAAATGCCTGCAAGACTGTCGCAATGGCTGATCTTCTGCGGCACCGCCCGAACGGACCTGCGCGATTTCGCGATCTGCTCGCAGCGAGGACAGGACCACTGTTGCTCCCTGGATGTTACGACGCCCTCGGGGCCCGGCTTATCGAGCAGGCTGGGTTTGACGTCGTGTACATGACGGGGTTTGGCACGGCGGCATCCCTGCTCGGCCGCCCCGACGTTGGCCTGCTTGGGCTTGCGGAGATGACCGACAACGCGCGCCGGATCGTGGCCGCAACCGATCTTCCGGTGATCGCTGATGCCGATACCGGCTATGGCAATCAGATCAACGCCATTCGAACCGTGCAAGTCTATGAACAAGCCGGTGCCGCTGGCATCCATATTGAAGACCAGCAACTGCCCAAAAAGTGCGGGCACATGGAAGGAAAGATCGTGGTGCCCCGAGCCGAGTTCGTCGCCAAGATCGGCGCTGCGGTCGAAGCTCGGCAGGATCCCAACTTCACCATCATCGCTCGCACTGACGCTCGAGCTCCTCACGGTCTCGATGAGGCGATCGCTCGCGCCCGTGAAGCGCATCAGGTCGGCGCCGACGTGCTCTTCGTTGAGGCACCGCAAGACCCCGAGGAACTGGCCACAGTCGCCAACGAGTTGCGAGACATCCCGTTGGTCTTCAACTGGGCTGAGGGCGGAAAGACCCCTCCGCTTACCTACGACGAAATCGCCGAACTCGGGTTCGCCATGATCATCATGCCCATCTCAACACTGCTCGCTGCAACAAGAGCAATGCAGACGGCATTGCGCCAAATTCGGGTCGATGGCAGCCCCGTCAATGCGGTGGCCGACATGCCCGCGTTCGGCGAGTTCACCGACACGATTGGGTTGCCCGAGATCATCGACCTTGAGCAGCAGTTCGCTGGCTAACAGCGCATCGACCGCTCGCTGGACTCGTTGACAGAGGCTGGAATCACCAACGGACGACCGTGCGTTCAGACGACCATCCAGCAGACGACCATCCAGATTGCTCGCACTGACGTGGGCTTCCTTAGCAGTGGCTGTGGTCGGTGGGCACGACTCTCGCTGCCGGGCACGTGCGATGGATCGACGCCAACGGTGAATCTTGCGTCCGGCGTCGGCGCTTCGACAAATGGTGATGACGTGATTCTGGGCATCCCGGGACCCGACATCAATGATGCACTCCGCGGCGACCATGTCGTGTGCGCCGGTGGCGGCGACGACATCGTGATAGGCGGCGACGTTCGCTTGGGTGGCGATGGGCAAGACATCTTGCGTGGTGGCCCGGGCACCGATTCCATCGATGGGGCATCCCGTAACCACGCGGCATTTCATAGCTACTGGGCAGATACTAACCGGGGCCCCAACAGCAGGTCTGCTCGCTCCGCGGCGGCTTCAGCCAAAGGCGCCTACACCATTGCCGGCGAGGGACTTTCTTGGAGGATGGTGACTCCGAGGGGTGGCAGCTCAAGCGCAATCGAGTCGGGCTTGGCGTGGCGGGTTTCACCGGTGGGCAGGGTCAGTGAAGCTGGCCCGAGGCCGGAGCCGCCGTAGCCCGGGTCGTCGCTGTTGGCAAGCAGTGACCAACCTGCGGCCTTTGGCACGCCGACCTCATACCCATGGCGCGGCACGGGAGTGTTGTTCATTACGACAAGCACTGATGGGTGGCCGGGCGCATGTCGCATATACGCCAGGACGCTTTGGTCACGATCGTCGTTGATGATCCACTCGAAGCCGGCAGGGTCGCGGTCGACCTTGTTCAGTGCTGGTGTAGATCTATAGATCTCATTCAAGCGTCGGACCCAACCTTGGACTCCGGCATGCATGTCGTCGGCCAGACTTGGCCACGCGAGTTCTGCTTCGTGGTTCCATTCGTCGATGGCGCCAAATTCGCAGCCCATGAACAGCAGTTTCTTGCCTGGCGCCGTCCATTGATAGCCGTACAGGATACGCAGGTTGGCGAATTGTTGCCAGCGGTCCCCAGGCATCTTGGTCAGGATGCTGCCCTTGCCGTGCACGACCTCGTCGTGTGACAGTGGGAGCATATAGTGCTCGGCAGCTTGGTAGATCGACCGGAATGTGAGTTGATCATGAGCGAAGCGCCGGTGTACCGGGTCCTGGCTCATGTACTCAAGGGTGTCGTGCATCCAGCCCATGTCCCACTTGAAGCCGAAGCCCAGCCCATCGACATCTGTGGGGTTGGTTACGCCCGGCCAAGCAGTTGACTCTTCTGCCACGGTAAGCGCGTCAGGAAAGTCGGCATAGAGCGACCGATTCAGCTCCTGCAGAAACTCGACTGCTCCTAGGTTCTCCTTGCCGCCATGGGCATTCGGTATCCATTCGCCATCTTCTCGCGAGTAGTCGAGGTACAGCATCGATGCGACCGCATCGACTCGCAGACCATCGATATGGAATTGGTCGAACCAGTAGTGCGCCGAAGAGAGCAAGAACGCACGGACTTCGGGGCGGTCATAGTTGAAGACGAACGACTTCCAATCGGGGTGAAAGCCCTGCTTTGGATCGGCATGTTCATAGAGATGGGTGCCGTCGAAAAATCCCAACGCGTGCTCATCTACAGGGAAATGAGATGGCACCCAATCCACAATCACACCGACGCCAGCTTGATGTAGCTGATCAATCATTGATCGCAACTCATCGGGCGATCCGTAGCGTTTCGTTGGCGCGAAGTATCCGGTTGTTTGGTACCCCCACGACCCGTAGAACGGGTGCTCGGTGATCGGCAACAGTTCCACGTGCGTGAAGCCCATATCGACGCAGTAGTCGGCGAGTTGGGCGCCTAACGCGGCGTACCCACCTGGCTCATATCGCCATGACCCAAGGTGAACCTCGTACACAGAAATCGCTGAATCGAAACGATGACGGTCAGCTCGGGTCTGCATCCAGTCGTCGTCGTTCCACGAATATGCCCTGGCAGGATCGCTGGTGTCGACGATCACCGATCCGGTGGCCGGAGGTAGCTCAGTCGAGAAGGCGAAGGGATCTGCCTTGTTGATGACCCGATCTCCGTTTGGCGTTTCAATCGCGTACTTGTAGGTCGCTCCGATCTCGAAACCGGAGAACGTACCCCGCCACACCCCCGACGTATCTGGCTCCAACATGTTGGTGTGTGGCGTCCAGTCATTCGCGTCGCCAACCACCGAGACACTCGATGCGTTTGGTGCCCACACGCGAAATGTTGTGCTGCCGTCAGCGTGGGGATGAGCTCCGAGAACGTGCCATAGCCGACGGTGCGTTCCGGCCGCCAGATGCCAGGCATCCTCAGCTGAAAATGCGCGAGTCACGTTCATCAGTCTACGATTAATTTCATGCACACCCCGAGTTACGGACGTCGAGCAGTTCTGGCCATGGTGTTGGCCGGGGGCGAAGGCAAGCGGCTGATGCCGCTTACTGCAGAGAGGTCCAAGCCGGCGGTGCCCTTCGGCGGCAAGTATCGTTTGATTGACTTTGCGATCTCGAATCTCGTAAATGGCGGGTTCCGGCACATCGTCGTGCTCACCCAGTACAAGAGCCACAGCCTCGATGTACACATCTCACAAACCTGGCAACTGTCGACGATTCTCGGTAACTATGTGACGACGGTGCCCGCACAGATGCGTCAGGGCCCTCGCTGGTTCGTCGGCTCAGCAGATGCCTTGTTCCAGAACATGAATCTGCTCGATGACGCTGAACCTGAGCACATCATCGTGTTCGGCGCCGACCACATCTACCGCCTCGATCCGCGTCAGATGCTCGAAGCTCATATCGCCAGCGGTGCGGGCGTGACAGTCGCTGGAATTCGGGTGCACGAATCTAACGCCGGTGCCTTCGGCGTGATCGAGCAGGCACCGGGCAGCTCAAAAATTGCGCACTTCCATGAGAAGAACTCAGACGCCCCGCGCCTGTCTAACGCGCCTGATCAGGTGTTGGCGTCGATGGGCAACTACATCTTCAGCGCCGAAGCATTCCGCCGGGTCATCTCTGCCGACGCCGCCAGCGATGACTCGGCCCATGACGTCGGCGGCGACATTATTCCGGCGATGGTGGCAAATGGCGAGGCCCACTATTACGACTACACCACCAACCATGTGCCGGGCGAGAATGCAGGCGAAGACCACTACTGGCGCGACGTCGGAACTCTGGACTCGTACTACGAAGCTCACATGGATCTGGTCGCACCGCTACCCGCATTTAGTCTCTACAACGATCAGTGGCCGATCTACACCCAGAGCATCACCCAGCCACCGGCCAAGATCGCCGACGGCCCGACGGCCCCTAGCCATGTCAGCAACTCGATCGTCGGCGACGGCGTGATCGTGCACGGTGGCGCCATTCACGAGTCGGTGCTGTCACGGGGTGTCGTGGTCGACCAAGCACACGTGACGCGTTCGGTCCTGATGGACGGCGTGCGGGTCGAGCCGGGCGCTCGGCTGATGAACTGCATCATTGACAAGAACGTGCTGATCCCGTCTGGCGTATCGATTGGTTACGACCCCGAAGAAGACGCCGAGAAATACACCGTCTCCGAAGGTGGCGTAGTTGCCATCGCTAAAGGCACCGTAATCACGCCATGAGGCCCTGGTATACATCGATGTAACGCTGGGCTGGCTTGTCCCAAGACCAGTCTGCGGTCATGCCGCGACGTTGCAGGCTCTTTTTGCGACCTGCGTGGCGGACAGCTCGCAGGGCGCGGTGAAGGGCATCAACAATGCCCGACTCATCGTTGGTGGTCGCGACGAAACCGTTGCCGTGCTGTGGCGCCATATCGGCATCAACAACGGTGTCGGCCAATCCACCAACGGCGGTTACTACCGGAATCGTGCCGTAAGCCATTGCTTGCATCTGGGCGAGCCCGCATGGCTCGAACCGGCTGGGCATAAGTAGCAGGTCGGCGCCAGCAAACATTTGGTGTGACAGCGGCACGTCGTAGCCGTCCATGAACCAGAAGCGGTCGGGTTGTTCGCCTTGCAGCCACCGAGCCCAGTCGGCCAGGCGGACGTCTCCGCTGCCGAGCACAATCATGCGGGCTTTCATTCCCTGCAGGAACCGGGCCGCTTCGAAGCCAAGATCGACGCCTTTCTGCTCAACCAGTCGAGTGATCATGATGATCAACGGGTCTGGCGAATCATCCCAGCCGACAAGGTCGAGCAACTCGGCTCGGGCCTGCTGTTTTCCTTCGACGGTGTCGAAGTCAAAGTTCGCGGCGTGGCCGTCGGTCGCCGGATCCCACGACCGAATATCGATACCGTTGCGGATACCGACCAGATCGGTGGCTCGTTCCGCGAAGCGTACGTGCAAACCCATACCGTCGGCCTCGGTCAGAATCTCTCGAGCGTAGTTTGGGCTGACAGTGCTGACACGGTCAACGTTCTGGATGGCTCCAGCGAGTGGGTTAACGCCCTCGCCCCAGGCGTAGGACTCTCGATGAGCCGGCAAACGATGCAACCAGCTTTGATCAGTTTGTCCCTGATGTCCGAGGTTGTGAATGGTGAGCATCGTGGGGATGTCGCTGGGCAGGAATGCGGGGGCGAGTGCGGTATGCCAGTCGTTCAGATGGACGACATCTGGCCGAGCCAACGCAGCAAGGGCTCCAAGCGCTGCACCGAAGGCGGCGAATCGTTCGGTGTTGTCGGGCCAGCCCTCGCCGTTTTCGTCAACATAGGGATCGGGTCGGTTGATTCCTGGAACGTTGATCAGCGCAAGCGCGCCAGCTTCGTCATGGTGCCCAATTCGAACGGTCGCCGGCGCGGCCCAGTCTGGAACATCAAGTTCGTGCTCGACAGCGTCGGCGAGCGGCCAAGCGAAATAGTCGGGGAGTGCGACAGTCGTGGTCACTCCCGCAGCTCGTAGCGCGCCCACCAATCCAGACGAGGCCTCGCCCAGGCCACCAGCGCTCACGAGCGGCCGAAGTTCTGCTGTCGCGAATAGCACGTTCATTGTGGGCTGCCGATCGTGTCTCGTTGCAGGAGCAGCACAGTCCACGGCTGGACCAGCAACTCGTTGCTCGTGGTGAGGTTCTCATCATGATCGGTCGGATCATCGGTGTGCAGCATGACTCGCCAGTGCTCGCCGCCCAGCCCACCAGGAACTTTGAACTGCGTGGGTTCTGCGGTGCCGTTGAGGAAGAAGAGAAAGCTGTGGTCGATGACAGGTTCTCGCTTTTGCCCTTGGCGGGCAATCGTGTTGCCGTTGAGAAAAACAGACAACAGATTGGAACCGGCGTGCCAGTCCGTGTCGCTCATCGCCAGGCCGTCGGGCGTGAACCAACCAATGTCATCGAGCGCGCTGCCGAGCACCGGCTCACCTTGAAAGAACTTTCGGCGACGAAACGTGGGGTGCTCGCGACGAATCTTCAGCACGTGTTTCGTCAGATCGAGCATGGCGAGATCCGGGTTGTCCCAGTCGTGCCAGGAGGTCTCGTTGTCTTGAGCCCATGCGTTGTTGTTGCCGCTTTGAGTGCGACCGATTTCGTCGCCACCGGAGATCATTGGAACGCCCTGCGAAAGAAGCAAGGTGGCCATCATGGAAGCGGCCCGTCGCCGTCGATTCGCAATGATGTCCGGGTCGTCGGTTGGACCTTCGGCGCCGCCATTCCAGGATCGGTTGTCGTGGTGGCCGTCGCGGTTGTCCTCGCCGTTCGTCAGGTTGTGGCGCTGCTCGTAGCTGACTAGATCCCGCAAGGTGTAGCCATCGTGTGCTGTCACGAAATTGATGCTGGCTGATGGACGGCGCCCACCCGAATCATAAAGATCGGAGCTGCCGGTGAAGCGGTAGGCAAATTCGGCCAAACTGTCACTCTCGCCTCGCCAGAAGTCGCGCACGTCGTCGCGGTAACTCGCATTCCATTCCGACCACAGCGCAGGAAAGTTGCCGACCTGATAGCCGCCGGGGCCAACGTCCCAGGGCTCAGCGATGAGCTTGGTTCGATTGATCACCGGGTCCTGGTGGATGAGATCAAAAAACGCTGCCAGCCGGTCCACTTCGTAAAACTCGCGAGCGAGGGCCGACGCAAGATCGAACCGGAACCCATCGACGTGCATCTCCTGGACCCAGTAGCGAAGGCTGTCCATGACCAGGTGGAGCGTCGCCGGGTGGCGCACATTAAGCGTGTTCCCGGTTCCGGTGAAGTCGGTGTAGGTGCCGCGGTCGTGCTCGTTCAGCCGATAGTACGTTGAGTTGTCGATGCCTCGCATGGACAGGGTCGGCCCATCGGCGGTGCCTTCACACGTGTGGTTGTACACCACGTCGAGTAGCACCTCGAGCCCAGCACTATGCAGGGTTTTCACGAGTTCTTTGAACTCGGCTACCTGCCCACCTTGCTCACCCGATGCCGCATATGCCCCGTGGGGCGCAAAGAATGCAGCAGTTTGGTAGCCCCAGTAGTTGGTCAGTCCGCGGTCAACAATGAAGCCTTCGGGTATGAACTGATGCACGGGCATTAGTTCGACCGCAGTCACGCCAAGGCTAACCAGGTAGTCCACGATGGCAGGATGGCCAAGGCCTGCATAGGTGCCGCGCAGCTCGGGTGGCACCTCAGGATGGGTCATCGTCATGCCCCGTACGTGGGCCTCGTAGATGCAGGTTTCGTGCCACGGGGTCCGAGGACTGGCGTCGTTGCCCCAATTGAAGGTGTCGTCAACGACCACCGAGCGAGGGACCGAAGCGGCGCTGTCGAGCCCGCTTGGCTTGGTCGGTCTATCGACGTCGTGGCCAAATACGGCGGGGCCCCAGGTGACGCTACCTTCGACCGCTTTCGCGTATGGGTCGATCAGCAGCTTGTTTGCGTTGGCACGTTGACCAGCGCCGGGGTTCCACTCGCCATGTACGCGGTATCCGTAGCGCTGGCCGGGCCGAACCTTGGGAAGGTAGCCGTGATGTACATGGGCGTGCTGCTCAGGGAGTACGAGGCGTTCCTCATTGTTGTCGTCGTCGAACAGGCAAAGCTCAACCTTGCTCGCCGACTCAGTGAACAGGGCGAAATTTGTGCCGTGCCCGTCGAAGGATGCGCCAAGGGGGAACGGTTCACCGAGCCAGAATTCGCGCCCGGTCATTGGCCACGAATTGGTCGGTAGTAGCGGCTCTCGTACTCTCCGACCATGCGGCCAGCAGTCACGAGCGGTCCAAGATGAGCGAGCATCCGCTGCACCATCTCCCACCAGCCGTCGGTGCCATAGAGCGCCATCACTTTATTCGTGATCAACGAGTTCATGGCGACTGCCTCGGCGTCGTCGCGGACATCGGTGTCGGTCGCATTTGAGGTCGGGATCGACCAGCCGATGCCGTCGACAAAGAAGTCAGCCCACCAGCCATCCTCGATGGAACAGTTCAAGCCACCGCTGAGCGCCGCTTTCTCACCGCTGGTCCCAGAGGCCTCTCGAGGTCGGATCGGGTTGTTCAGCCAAACATCGCTGCCGGCATACATTGTCTGGGCGACGGCGATGTCGTAGTCCGGCACCACGACGAGTTGGTTGTGGGCGTCCTGGGTTTCGGCGAACGTAGCGAGTTCGGCCAGGACGGCCTTGCCGTCGGTGTCAGCAGGATGCGCTTTGCCAGCGAAGACAAACTGCGCTCCCGCGTCAAAGGCCGCCTGCAGACCCGCTCGGTCACGCAGGAGCAACGCGGCGCGTTTGTAGGTTGCAAACCGGCGAGCAAACCCGATCACACACTTTTGTGGGTCGAGCTGGGTGCCCGTCGTGGCCCGGACCATGTCAACTAGTGCATGCCGTCCAGCGGTGCGCGCCCCTTCGAAGCGTTCACGATCGATTCTGTCTACGTTCGACCAGGCGGCCGTGTCGCCGTTCTCCCATCCGCTGCCGAGCGTTTCGTCGTAGATGGACTGGATCTGCGGGTCTACCCATGTACGCGCATGGATGCCGTTCGTGATCCCTTCGAGGGACTGCGCGCGATCGAGCGCCGAGAACAGGTCTCGGCTAACCGACGCATGTAACTGACTCACTCCATTGGCGCGGCCGCAAAGCTCGAACGCTAGCGCTGCGGTGTTGAACGGTTTGGACGCCGCATCGGTGGGCAGCCACGCCCAGTCGAGCAGGGTTTCGAGTGGCACGCCCAATCGCTCAGCCCACGGCGCCAACTCAGGACCAGCCAGCGTGCGCTCGAAGCGATCAATACCCGCTGGAACCGGCGTGTGGGTTGTGAATAGAGTTTGGCCCCGGACCTCAGCAATAGCAGCGTCGAGCTTCAGTCCCGCATCGAGCTGCTCACCAAGCAGCTCGAGCAGCAGGAAGCACGCATGGCCCTCGTTCAAATGGAAGACACGCGGGGCAATACCGAGCGCTCGCAATGCTCGAACTCCGCCGACGCCAAGAATCAGCTCTTGGTCGAGCCGGTGTCGCCGGTCGCCCGAGTACAAGCGATCGGTGATTGCTCGGGCAGACTCAGAATTCTCGGCCAGGTTGGTGTCGAGCAGGTACAGCGGTGTTGCCCCAACCATCTGTTTCCAGATGCGAGCCGCAACGGTTTCACCATTGACAGGAACGTTGACCTGAATACCGGTGTCTACGGCGCCGATCTCGGTGGGCGTGATTGTCTCGTAGCGTTCCGTTTGGTTCCCGTTCGTGATGTCCTGACGAAAGAAACCCTGGCTGTACAGCAGACCAATACCGAGCAATGGGACACCGAGGTCGCTGGCGGACTTGAGATGGTCGCCAGCGAGAATTCCGAGACCACCGGAGTATTGGGCGACTTCGGCTGCGATACCGAACTCGGGAGAGAAGTAGGCAATTTCGTCATGCGTAGTCGACTCCACTACCGCTCGCAGATCGGCGTGCAGCGCCATGATCTGGTCGCTTCGATCGGCCGTCCACTCATTCAGCAGCGCTGCGTCAGCGGCGCGCAGTAGCGCCAGCGCGTGTGCGGGGTGCAAGTCTTCGCCCGGCAGCCCGGCGAGTAGCTGCTGGGTTCCGTGGTGCCACGTCCACCGTAGGTTGGTCGCCAACTCAGCGAGTGCTTCGTCGGCAGGTACCGTGCTTGTCACTTCAACGTCCTCGTGTCCACCATCGGTCTGATCCGATGATCGGCCAGTCTCGCTGCCTGCATGGCAACCAACAACCCTCCGGAGCACCTTCTATGAGCAGTTCTGTCTCAACGTGGTGGCGCGACAGCGTCGTCTATCAGGTCTATGTCCGGTCCTTTGCTGATGGCAACGGCGACGGGCAAGGCGACATCAACGGGCTGCGTTCTCGGCTCGGCCATCTCGCATCACTCGGCGTCGATGCAATCTGGCTGAATCCGTGGTATCTCTCACCACTCGCAGATGGCGGATACGACGTTGCTGACTACCGCCAGATCGAACCTCGATATGGGACACTCGAGGACGCCGAATCGCTTATCAGCGAATGCCATGAGCTTGGAATCCGCGTTATCGCCGACCTCGTTCCCAACCACACCTCACGGGAACATGAGTGGTTCAAGCAAGCCCTGGCCGCAGCTCCGGGTGACGCCGCCCGCGACCGGTACATCTTCCGGCCCGGTATCGGCGACACCAATGGGCCGCCTAGCAATTGGCAGGCGGTGTTCGGAGGTTCGACGTGGGAGCCCGTCGGCGATGGCGACTATTACCTGCACATCTTCGATACGAGCCAGCCAGATCTGAACTGGGAGAACCCCGAGGTGCGCGACGAGTTCGACGCAATCATTCGTTTCTGGCTTGATCGCGGCGTTGATGGCTTGCGAATCGATGTGTCTCACGGCATGGTCAAGGACCTTGAGTTCCCCGATCTTTCCCCCGAGGTGCTGGGATCGTTCTCGCTACTCGAAGGCGATGAGCCGGTGAGCCACCCGTTTTGGGATCGTGATGGGGTGCATGAGATCAATCGTCGGTGGCGGGCAATCCTTGACGAGTACGACGATCGCATGATGGTTGCCGAGGCGTGGGTTCACGCCAAACGACTGCCGCTGTACCTGCGCCCCGATGAATATCACCAAGCCTTCAACTTCGACCTGCTGGAAACACCATGGCAGGCCGATGCGTTTCGATCGGTCATCGCTGACGCACTAGCTGCCGCTGAAGCGATTGATGCAACGACCACGTGGGTGTTGTCGAACCACGACGTCATGCGCCACGCGACTCGTTATGCGCTTCCTGCGGATGTGGACTGGCGTCGATGGCCGCTTGATGGACCCCACGATGTGCTCAACCAAGCAACCGGGCACAGGCGAGCACGCGCTGCCGCTCTCATCAGTCTGTCGCTACCTGGTTCGACCTACATCTATCAGGGCGAAGAACTCGGCCTGCCTGAAGTCTGGGATCTGCCGATTGAGGTGCTCGACGATCCGACCTGGGAACGAAGTGGGCATCGCGAGAAGGGGCGCGATGGATGCCGAGTGCCAATTCCATGGACCGCTGGCGGGGACTCCTACGGGTTTGGCGCGAATGCTGGGTGGCTTCCGCAACCGGCGGTGTTTGGCGAATTGGCGGTACAGGTGCAGGACTCTGACCCCGCATCCATGCTGAACCTGTATCGGTCCACGATTGCGGCCCGCAAGCGACACTTTGTCGACGGTGACTCGCTCACGATGGTCGATCTCGGTGACCAGGTACTTGCCTTTCGCCGTAGCGGGATCCTCGTGGTCGTCAACATGTCCAACGAAGCTATCGATCTTCCCCAAGGCGAGCTGATCGTTAGCTCGTCAAACCAGCCCCAAACGAGTGGCCTTGAACGCGATGTCGCCGTGTGGCTCCAACTGGGCTAGTTCTTCGCAAACCGTCGGTCACTCACGAACTGTCGGTGTCAGTTCGTCGGTTTCTGTCTGCTCTCTGTCTGCTGACGTCTGCAAGCGGTTCAGACCGTGGATACTCAGACCCGTGGACACTTGATCGCGTACGTCGACTTCGGGTGTTCGTTCACCGTCGCTGGTCGTGGGTGCTCGTCGCCCTGGAGGCATTGCGATTTTTGCCTTCGGCTTCTCTGCGAGTTCGCCAGGTTTGTCAGCGCCGCTCGCGTACTGGTGCACGTACCGCTGGCCGGAAAGTTCAGCAATCTCGTACATCAGTGCATCGGTGAACGAACGAAGACTCCGAGGATCATCGGGATAACCGAAGTCGTCGGGGTGCATTGGCGTACCAAACCGTACGGTCACGGGCAAGCGGACTTTGGGGATCGAGCAACCCGGCGGTTGCACCGCAGTCGTACCCGTGTGGCCCGTGGGAATCACTGGTGCGTTGCATCGTGCTGCGAGTCGGGCTGCGCCGGTGCGACCGCGATGCAGGAACTCGCTTCGCGATCGGGTCCCCTCGGGGTAGATCATAAAGAGGTGCCCTGCGTCGAGCACGTCTGCAGCGCCGTCTAACGCCCGCAGTGCTGCCTTGCCTCCTGAGCGATCAACCGGGATCATTCCCATCGCTGGAAAAATGTGCTTTGTCTTCCAGCTGTCCATGTACTCGGCCTTGCCAAGCGCCCACGTGCGCCGAGGCAACGCCGCAGGCACAAAGATTGAGTCGCAAAAGGAAAGATGGTTGGGTGCGATGATCGCTGGTCCGCTGCTCGGCACGTTGTTGATTCCCTCAACCTCAAAGGTCCAAAGCCTCTGCGTTGCCAAACGCAATGCAGCCAGCACAGAACGGCCCAATGCGTCGGATCCGGGCAGGGTGCGGGCCGACTCGAATTGGAAGCCGCTCATGTCCGCAGCGCCCGACGCAGCTTCTTGCCGCTCGCTGACACCGGAAGCTGGTCGACGAGGTGGAACTCGGTCGGACATTTGTATCTGCTGAGGTTTGCTCGACAATGTGCATCAAGGTCGTCGATCGATACGTCCCCCGAAACGTGGGCAACAACGGCCTCACCGGTTCGTTCATGTGCGGCCCCAACAACGATCGCGCCTTTGACATCGGGGTGCTGCATGATGACCGACTCGACCTCTGCTGGGTACACGTTGAAACCGGAGACGATGACGATGTCCTTGATCCGATCAACGAGGTAGAGAAAACCATCGGCGTCAAACACTCCCATGTCGCCGGTCCAGAACCAACCGTCGGCGGTCAACACCTCGGCGGTGAGCTCTGGGGCGTCCAAATAGCCTTGGAAGACGCCGGGGCCGCGCACAACAACCTCTCCAATATCTCCTTGTTCCACAGGAGTGCCGTCAGCCTCAACGAGAGCGACCTCGACGCCTTCGAGCGGCCGGCCGACCGAACCAGGTCTCGCCGTGACACTGCGACTCCACGTCACGATGGGGGAGGTCTCGGTCAGGCCGTAGCCTTCCGCAATCTCCAGCTTGAAACGATCTCGCACTGCGTTGAATGTCTTGATCGGAAGCGCCGCAGCCCCTGAGGACGCATAACGAACGGACGCGAGGGCGTTGCCCGGGTACTCGGTTTGCACCCATTGTTGCCACATTGCAGGAGCGCCACTTATCAGCGTTACCTGGTGGCGTTCAATGAGCTGCAGGCTGTGTTCAGCATCGAATCGCTGCTGAAGGACAATGGCACCACCTGCTCGAAGCGTGGAGAACAACACGACGTTGAGGCCAAAGATGTGGGTCAGTGGTAGCAGGCCGAGCGCGACGTCGTTTGGGGTTACGCCTTCGCCTACCTCCGTGACTCGGCGTTGCACCCAGTCGAGGTTGCCATGGCTCAGCACGGCCACCTTGGCCGCACTGGTCACACCGCTCGTGAGCAGGAGAAATGCCGTGTCGTCAGCATCTCGTTGAACGACCCCAATTGGGTCGAGTGTTGCGCCGCGATCCTCAGCTTCGGCAACCGAGATCTCGGCCTCTGAACCTTCACGATCCTGGCGCACCCACGCGGCGGTGGCACACAGAACCACGAGGTGGGGCGCAACCGCACGGACTTTGCGATCAATCTCGGGCATCGGGTTCGACGAGCGGATCGGAGCTACCTGTGCGCCAAGGCCCATGGCGGCAAACACCGCGATCACAAAGTCGGTCTCGTTCTCTCCAATCACAAGGACTCGTTGTTCTGGACCAACACCCAGCGCAGCCAACGCAGCGCGCACGTTTGCAACTCGTTGACGAAGTTCGCCGTAGCTGACAATCGCGCCGCCTTCGAAGAGCGCCGTGCTCGTGGAGTTGTGGCGGTCAATTGCCGTTGCGATATTCACGTTTGCTCGTTTCCCGTTACATGATGCGGTTGTGACGCCGGTCACAGTGAACCACATAGGGCGATGAGTCGCCAACCACCCCGCCTGCCCCAGGGGTGGTTCTAAAGAGCTACCAGCCGATGGCATGTCGCATTGGCGAAACCCAACGGCCACTAGTTGGGGTAGATTGGCCAATAATTCGAAGCCGTTCATTCTCGGGAGTACTACGTGTGTAGGCGCCAACCATCTGTCCGTCGCCTGCAACTTTGTTGGGTCGTGCTCATAGCCCTGCTGTCAGTGGTGTTGGCCCAGACGACCCGAACGCCAGCGGCCACAGCGCAGGCGTCATCGTTTGGCGAGGGGCTCGTGTTCGTCGGCAGCGACATTTTGCCGGGTCGCTATATCGCAACTGAGATCGACGGCTGTTTCTGGGAGCGGCTCTCGGGGCTCGGCGGGACCAACGCCGAAGTGAACGGAAACGACTTCATTGGCGCGGGCGCTCAAGTAATTGTTGATATTGAAGCAACCGACCTTGCTTTCGACTCGAACGACTGTGGGTCGTGGACTCGCATCAACAATGTGACCTTCTTGCCCGTTTCTGCTCCGGTCGACGGCATTTGGTTGGTTGGTGACCAGGTGCGCCCCGGCACATATCAAACCGTCAACTCGGTCACCGCATGTTATTGGGAACGGATGGAGTCCTTCTCAAGCGAATCACAGGATCGCATCGCGAACGATCTGGTCTCATCGGGTCGGCCCACAGTGCAAATTCTGCCCAGCGACGTGGGCTTCAATAGCTCGCGATGTGGCCAGTGGACGCGGGTTGCTTTGCCAGGAACGTGCGATGGTCTCACTCCCACGGTGAATCTGGCGACCGGCGTGGGCGCTCCGACAAATGGCGATGACGTGATCTTGGGCACGTCTGGTAACGACGTCATTGACGCACTCGGTGGCAACGACGTCGTATGCGCTGGGGGCGGTGATGATGTGGTCACCGGTGGTGATGGCAGCGACCTGCTACTTGGTGGCGACGGGCGAGACGTTCTGCGCGGCGGCCCTGGGTTCGATTCGATCGATGGGGGTAACGGCGACGATCGCTTGCTCGGTGGTATAGGCGCGGATTCGATCAGCGGTGGCGACGGCAACGACTTCATTGGTGGATTCGGCGGCGACGATTCGATCGACGGTGGTGCCGGAAACGAGACCATCTTTGGCGGCTTCGGCGCTGACACCATTGTCGGCGGCCTGGGAGACGACAACATTCGTGGTTTGGTTGGCGACGACGTCATCATCGGCGGAGCAGGTAACGACGAGCTTTACGGCGACCGGGGCAACGATGTCATCAACGGGGGAACCGGCAACGACCTAATTCTGGGCGGAAATGCAAGCGATATGTTAAGCGGCGACGCAGGTAACGACGAACTCCGAGGCGGCAAAGCCGACGACCAACTGTCAGGTGGCACCGGAACCGATGTTTGTATTGGTAACACCCACTTCAGCGGCGATACGGCTGGAAGCGACTGCGAGTCGCGCTTCGGTATCCCGTAACCATCGGGCTTAGCCATCGCGCTTAGCAATTGCGCTTAGCCGTCGCGCATAGCCGTCGCGCGGTGTGGGTCGATCGAACCTGTCGTTTTCCGTGTTGTCACCGGTGAAGTTGACCTTGACAAATCAGGTCCTACCCTCACCAACTCACCCGTAACCACTTTTTCGTAGAGACATGTCTGTCAACCGAGCCCCGGCGGGGAGCGTCGTAAGTAACATGAGCACAACATCACCCCGTTTCTTGTCGTGTGAGACGAGCACTAGCGGACCATTGCGGATCGCCCTGGTTGCTGTCTTCACCGTCGTCTTCTTTGCCGCTTCGGTGATTGGTGCCGGCCCAGTGCGCGCCCAAGCCACCTACACCCGTCCTGCTGACTACAACTTCTTCCCGAACCAGACCTTTTCAGAGGGTGGCGGCACGCACAGCGTGCCAAAGAACTGGAATTTGTTCGGCGGGCCAGTTGGCTTGCCGTACTACATACATGCTGACGTCATTGCCGCTGGCTATGAGTCTGCGGTAAGACAAGCCTTTCAGACGATGGAGGACGACCCCGGCTCAGACGTCAGCTTCGTCTATCGAGGTTCCACCCAAGTCCTCAGCGAGATCCGCATCATCAACGGGTCCTTCTCTGAGCTTCCGCAGGACGACTTCAACGTGGTCTCGTTCGGCAGGTTGCCGGGGAGCGCGATAGGCAACGGCGGGTTCTCGGGCAGTTTCAATACTGACGGCAGTGGAAACCCGCTCGGCAGCGGCGACGGGTACTTTGATGTCACCCTTTCGAGTAGCACCTTGTTCGCCACCGGTGTTCGGTCCGGTGCAATCGATGTTGAGTCGTTGGTGTTGCACGAGTTGGGTCATGCAATCGGGCTGGATCATCCCACAGTCAATTCAGCGACGGTTATGTGGGACACGCTCAACACCGGATCGACACGTCGTGCGTTGCACCCAGCAGATAGCGCTGGACTCGCCGCCCTGTATCCATCGTCGTCTGCGCAGCAACCAGCGCTGTGTAATGGCCAGGCGCCGACGCTGTTTGTGACCGCTGGCCGGGCATTGGTCGGCACATCAGGCAATGACGTGATCCTTGGTACCTCTGGTGCCGATGTGATCGACGGCGGTGCGGGCAACGACACGATCTGCGCGGGCGCTGGCAACGACAGCGTTGCGGGCGGGTCTGGCAATGACACAATCCTTGGCGGCTCTGGCAGCGACTATCTGCGCGGCCAAACCGGCGAAGACCTTGTCGATGGTGGAGACGGTGATGATCGGCTTCTCGGCGGCATCGACGGCGATACGATCTCCGGTGGCGCTGGCGATGATTTCATCGGTGGTTTTGGTGGCGACGACATCATCGATGGCGGTCCAGGCAATGAGAGGATCTTTGGTGGCTTTGGTGGCGACGTTATCGATGGCGGAGCCGGCAACGATGAAATTCATGGCCTGGTCGGCGATGACATCATTACCGGCGGGCTGGGCAACGATCGCCTCTACGGCGAAAGAGGCAATGACACCGTGAATGGTGGCGGTGGCAACGACCTAATTCTTGGTGGCAACGCCGACGATGTACTCAACGGTGACAGCGGCAACGACGAGGTACGCGGCGGCAAGGCCGATGACTCTGTTCGAGGCGGAAGTGGCACCGACGTCTGCGTTGGCAACGCGCAAAACGTTGCGGACACCGCCTTCTCTGATTGTGAAACCCGGTTTGGTTTCCCATAGGTGCATCGCCAACAACGTGCTGTCGCAGACATAGCGGACGCGTCCTGCGAGTCAGGCTTCGGTACCTCCTAGGAGCTTCGGACGCTCGCTCGTTAGCGATCGTTGCCGTGCCTTACACAGGCTCGGAGTTGACGATCTTGTTGGCGCGAAGCGACGCAATAGCGTCGTCGTCATGGCCAAACTCCGATAACAGCGCGTTGGTTTGTTCGCCAGCGAGCGGTGCTGACTTGTAGGTCGGGTTCAGCCCACCCACGGTCACCACGGGACCCCATCGCGGCACGTTTCCAAACCGGGTGTGTTCAACGAACGGGACCCAGCCGTTGTGGAGCATGTGCGGGTCGGTCACGAAAAATTGATCGATATCGATGCCGTCAGCTCGCACACACCCGACGCCGGCCCCGGCGAGTTGCGCTTCCCATGCGTCGGCGGATTGTGTGCTCAGGAGGCGAGTTATCTCAGCGGCCAAGGCCTCGTCGTTTTTAGCTCGAGACGCCGCTGTGGCGAACCGGCCGTCTGCTGCCAATTCACTCCAACCAGCGGCCTGCACCAACGCAGTGAACTCGGCGTCGGTCGTCACGGCAATGAAGACCCAGCCGTCGGCCGTCGGGTACAGGCGGTAGCACGAGTGCAGGCCGTAGTGATCAGCATCGACCGTGGCGCGAGCGGCTTTGCCGGTGTACTTCAAGAAGTCGTCGTGGTTGGCCCATGCGTTCGCGACTTGCATGTTGATGCGCACAACCTGGCCAGCGCCGCTGCGACGAGCGTGCAGCAGTGCAAGGAGTACTGCTGATGCCGCAACGACGCTGGTGTTTGGATCAGGATTGGCTTCATTCGCCGCCATGATCTGACGAGCGTTCTCGCGTACGTCGGCCAACGTGGGGCAGTCTCGGGTGAGCGCCTCGCCGGCTTGGAGTGCAACGCCGCCGGTGCAGGCTCCCATGACAGGGTGCGTGGCAGGTCGTTTCGCGCCGGGTCCATAGGGCCCGTAGCCATTGACGACGGCCCATATCAGTTTGGGGTTGATTGCTCGCAGGGTGTCGTCGTCGATCCCGAGCTTGTTCGGCACTTGACCTCGAAAGTTGTGCACGAGTACGTCTGCGTCAACGACAAGCTTGTGCAAGATTGCTTGGCCTTCGGGCGTCTTCAAGTTGACACAGATGGATTCTTTGCCCGCGTTGGTTTTGACCGCCATGCGACCTTCGATCAGCAGCCCGCGGAACGGGTCGCCCGAGAACGGCTCAACCTTGATGACACGCGCCCCCAGGTCAGCAAGCATCGAGATTCCGAGGGGGGCGGCAATGATCGTTGAGAGGTCGATGATGGTGACCCCGTCGAGTGGTCTTCCTGCCACGTTCTCGCTGACCTGAGTTCGCGCACTCGGACTGGCCAAATCTGCAAAGACAGCGTCGGTATGTTCACCAGCCAGCGGCGCTCCAGCGGTGACGTGAGCGGGTGTCGCGATGAGCTCGGCGATCGGAGCAATCTGGGTGGTGGGTCCCACGACGGGATCGAGAACCTCAACCAGGCCGTGACCGTCGACGAGGTCGACGTGGTCGAGCGCGAGGTCTGTCGCAAGGATTGGTTCTGCTGCCACATTGCCATTCTGTTCGAACGCGTCCATCCATTCGTCTGCCGTGCGTTCTTGCATTCGCAACAGGATTCGATCGCGAGCCTCTTCGATCGCTTCGGGCTCCCAAACTGCGGGACTGCCCTGGAAGCGCTCGTCAACCAAGAAGTCACCGAGCAACTCGATGGCATCGAGGAACGAGTAGAAGAGGTGTTCCAGCAGGTTCCCGCATTGGATCCACTTGCCGTCGCTGGTTCGAAGCGGGTGGTAGTTGAGCGTCGGCATTGGGCTCACGCGCCGCAGTAGCGTGAACGAGCGGCCGTCGCGCTCAGAGATATGGCGTGAGAGTACGTCGACAAGTTCGAACGGCATGAGCGCTTGCAGCAAGCTGGTTTCGACGACATCGCCTTGCCCGGTTCGTTCGCGCTGATACAGCGCCGCGACGATGCCGTGCACTGCGGTTTGGCTGACAACGTGGGTTGCAACCTGCAGGGCGGCATAGACCGGGCGGCCCTGATTGAGCTGAACATCGAAGGCCGACATGCGCCCAGCTTTGGCAGTCACCAACGCTTCATAGCCAGGCAGCTCGGCATAGGGCCCGTCTACACCCCAACCCGAAATAGTGCAGTGCACGAGCTGTGGGTGCAACGCCTGAAGCGACGCGCTATCGATACCCCACCCTCGCAGACGGCTCGGCGGGCCCGCTACGACGACGACGTCGGCGGTTCCGATGAGCTGACTCGCTCGGTCACTGTCAGCCTGGTCGTTAAGATTGAGTACCACGCTCTGCTTGCCCCGTAGCCAAAACGGGCTCGAAGCTTGCGAACGAAAGCGATCGCCTTGGGGCGGTTCTACCTTGATCACCTGCGCGCCGAAGTCGGCGAGAACAGTCGTGGCCAGTCCACCAGCTGGCCCAGAGCTGAAGTCGACGACACGTATCCCCGAGAGAACCGATTCTTGACTCACATCTTCGAACGTAGTCGGTGTCATCTATGTCGAATGCATGCCACGTCGGCGGGTCGGAACGGAGCATTCGGTCGCCACCAGCGAAATGCGCAAGACTGGTGCATGAAACTTGGTATCTCACTTGGCTATTCAGGCGCCAAATTGCGCATCCCTCTGGATCTGGTGCAGCTCGCGGAGCGACTGGGCTTTGACTCGGTGTGGACGGCTGAGGCCTACGGTTCTGACGCCATCACACCTTTGGCGTGGATCGCAGCGCACACCGAACACATTCGGCTGGGAACCGGGATCATGCAGCTCGCCGGCCGGGCGCCCGCCATGGCGGCGATGCAGGCGCAGACGGTTGATGCGCTCGCTGGTGGCAACCGTGTTATCGCTGGACTTGGCGTGTCGGGTCCGCAGATCGTCGAAGGCTGGTACGGCGAACCATGGGGCAAGCCTTACTGGCGCTTGCGCGACTACATCCAGATCATGCGCAAGATACACCAACGCGAGGATCCGGTGAGCCACGACGGCCGCGAATATCAACTTCCGTACTCGGGTGAGGGCGCATTGGGCATTGGCAAACCGTTAATGTCAATACTGCACACGAATCGTGATCTACCCATTTGGCTTGGTTCGGGATCGGAGGCCACGGTCAAGCTCACAGCGGAACTATGCGACGGCTGGCTTCCAATGCACTTTGTTCCGGGGCGTATGACGCACTTCAAACCCTGGATCGAAGAAGGTTTCCGTCGCGCTGGAAATGGCAAGTCGTGGAACAACTTTGAGATTCTTGGGAGCGCTCCGGTCACGATCACCAACGACGTCGCTTCAGCATTGGCGGCAGTGAAGCCCGGTATTGCCCTGTATGCCGGGGGCATGGGTCACAAGGATCTGAACTTCCACAACCAACACATGGTGCAGCGCGGGTACGCCGATGTTGCCGAGCGTGTCCAGGAGCTGTATTTGGCAGGCCGCAAACAAGAAGCGATTGCTGCGATCCCCGACGAATACGTCGACGAAGCTGGGCTCTACGGATCGATCAAGCGAATTGAGGAGCGGTGGCCAGCGTGGGAAGACTCAGGAATCACCGGGTTCAAGATTGCGAATCCGACCGAAGAGTCGGTGCAGCTGATGGCCGATCTTGCCGGTGCGCGTCCTCGGTCATGAGTGTGGTCGCAAGCGCCGGTGCGAGTTCGGTGCATGCCGACGGCCTCAGTTGAGACAGTCGGTCCCAAGGTGTACATTGAGACACGTATGGTCTCGAAGAAGTCGCGTCCCCGCCGTTCCGCTGAGGAGACCCGGCGCGTCCTGGTCGAACAGGGCATGCGCCACATTGAGTCGGTGGGGCTCGACTTTGGTTTCGACCACTTGACGCTAGAACAAGCCTGTGTCGAGGCGAATGTGCCACGTTCATCCAGCCACGCCGCCTGGGCAATCCACGACGACTTCGCACCACAAGCCCTCTATCAGCGTTCGGTGCTCGAGGCCTGGCTCGCAGCCCGCAAGAATCGAACCTTTGCCGAGGCAGTCAACGCGGAGCTGCAACGTGCCTTTGAACGGCACGGCGATGTTCTGACCCAAGACGACGTATTGCGCATAGCGGGTCAGGCAGCGCTCGAAGCCGACGTGCACGAGCACGAGGATCACACCAGCACTGGCGTCTTGGCGGCCGACGTTGCCATACGGCATACGCTCGCATCGCAGCCGGTCGAACGTCGCGATCCTGACATTGCGCAGTGGGTTGCAAGTTCCGAAGCAAATAATCGTGCCGCCCGGATTGCAGACATCTACCGTCCCTTGGCCGAACTCTTGCAGATCGAGCCGCGCCCCGAATACGGCGATGACGCATTTGACCATCTCGCTGTATCCATTGCGGCGGTGCGCGAAGGCATCGTGATGCGAGCTTCGGTAGCTTCGGATCCAAGCGTCGTACGTCGGTCAATCCGCAATGGGGATACACGCGGCATTCCGGCCACGTTGATGGGGGTTTGCGTCGAAGCGCTCGTTGACAAGTTCTTTCAGCCACGCTCCGAAGCCGATCGCGTTCGCTTTTCTTAAGAAAACGCGCCAAAATCCGCTGTTGTGCATGATGTCCTTGCTACACATGGTGTGCGGGCGGAGCTCCCGTGAAGGTCTGGAGACCATGATTCTCTCGCGCACCCTTAGTAAAGCAGCTCTGTTCACTGCAGCGATCGCGATGTGTTTTGCCCCGAGCATCGCCTTGGCACAACCGTCCGCTGATCAGACAATTAGTGGCGACGGCGTAGGTGATGCCCTGCTCGGCATGACCGCTGATGAACTTGCCGATGCCCTCGGTGCAGACTTCGAGGTGAGCGACGAAGTGCGTATCACTGTCGATTTCAATGGCCGCGTTGTCAGCAAGAGTGGCAACGTACAGTTCCGGGCCGCCAAGACCGAGGGCGACGATCGACTCACGCTTTTCATTGTGAGCAACGCTGACTACAGCACCGCCGAGGGTGTTGGTCCAACAACGACGATCGCCGACGCCGAGGACATCTATGGGCAGGCAACACTGAACTGGAACCCTGACAACGAAGGGCGAGAGTTCGTTGCATTCGAAAACGGCCCCGACGGTCGAGTGTTCTTTCGAACGCCGGGTATTGGCGGAAACAACGTCGGCATCTATGACGGCGATGAACTCGAAACGACTGAGTACGACCCCGACGGCGAAATCGCCGCAGTTTGGGTGAGCTGTGTTGCTAGTGACTGCGCAGCGAGCGGGGCTGTTGCCGAGCCGACGGCCGAGCCGACCCCTACTGCGACACCAACCGCCGAAGCTGAGGACGAGCAAGACGTAACACCAACCCCCACGCCGACGCCAACCCCCACGCCGACGCCAGAACCTACAGCGACAGCAACGCCAGAACCAACAGCAACTCCCACGCCCGCAGAACCCACGCCAACGCCGGCGCCGAGCTCAAGCGGTGACGCCGATTCGGGCGGCTCAGATGACAACGAGCCCCTCGCACGTACTGGTGCGACCGAGCTTGTATTGCTCGCGATCGGTGCTGCGCTGTTCAGTGTTGGCGGCGCCTTTGCAGTCATCGAGCGCAGGTTCCTGTGCTCGGCCTGGCTTCGTCGCTAAGAGCTCAACGGGTCCAGGCACGGGCGATGTGTGTCGTTGAAGCCACAGGACTTATCGATTCAGATTGCGATTGCAGCAACTCGGTTTTGTAGTGCGCGGACCAGGCTGAGCGCCGCCATTGCGGAACTCTTTGGGTTCTCAGGGAGCGGACTGTTTGCGAGCGCTACCTCAAGGTGGCCGAAGGCGCCGTGCGCCGAAAGCTCATGTCGGTTCTTCGTAGCGAACGGGTCGGCGACCAAGCTGATCTTGGTTGCTTCGGGGCCGACGCCTGCCAGGGCTGACGTCATGGCCACGTTGGCGTTCTTTGGAAATTGCGATGCGGTATCTGCAGCGTTGGCAGCAAAGAACACCGTGGGCGAAGTGAGGTTGTCGAGATCGCATAGCGTCTCAGCTGGCGTGCCCTTCCACGCTCGCGGCGGTTTGACGATCCGATGTTCAACCTCTTCGACCCCCATGGTGGTGGCGGCTGCGAGTGCTTCAACACCGGCGAGCGCGCCCGGCTGAATCAGAATGTGTGCCCCGTTCTCGACTGCGCATGCGCGCAGCGACGAGAGGAGCTCGGCGTCAGCGAATGCCGATACCGACGACACGATCAGATCGGCGCCTGCTGCCAACGCGGCGCGTCCCCAAGGGCCGACGCTTTCGCGTCCCGCAGCCTCGGCGACGACGTCGAGTTCAAGCGCTTGCAACTCGGCGGGGTCCGAGATCACATGTGCGCCCGCTGGAAGATCAGGGCGCGATGTCGCAGCATTGCGTACCGCTACCGCCACCACGTCTACACCAGGTTCGCTGAGCCAGTGGTATGCCGATCGGGCGATAGCGCCCCATCCAATGAAGCCAACCCGCAGCGGCGAGCCAGTCACAGTGCGTCAGGCAGTGCGTCAGGCAGTGCGTCAGGCAGTGTGTCAGGGAGGCGCATCAGACCTGCAGGCCACACTGCTCGAATGCGGCGCGGGTTGTGGCTTTTTCCTCATCGGTCAGTTCAAGCAGTGGGAACCGAACTGTCCCGCCGATTTGACCGAGTAGCTCTTGCCAGTACTTCTGATGAGAGTGGGGCTTTTCCGCTGGTCGTGTGCCCCACAGCGCTTCGCGTACCGGGTCAAGACTGCGGCTGATCTCACGAGCCCTGTCAGCGTCGCCGGCAAGCGCCGCTTGGGTGTAGTCGTACATCCTGCGATCCTTTGCCGATTGAAGAAGGAACGGCGGCGATGAGCACAGATACAGCTTCCAGTTCAGATCCAGAATGTTGTCGAGCCATTCCGGCTCAGATGCGGTGCTCACTTGGATTCGGTCAGATGCCAACTCGGTGAGTTCGGCGTACATCGAACGGTCGACGCTGTATTTGATGGCAACCACGTTGTCGATGTCGGCGAGTTGATTGCAGAGCTGCGGCGTCATCAGATAGCCGCTCGCCGGGTGACTCCACAGCGCAATGCCGATGTCGACGCTCTCGGAGATCTTGGAGTAGTACCGCTTGAGCGTCTCGTCGTGCTCGGTAAAGAAGTGAAGCGCGGGTGCATGCACGACGATGTAGTCAGCGCCGACAGCTTGGGCGTGTCGTGCAAGGTCTAGCACCACGTCGATGTTCTGATCTGAACATGACATGATCGTGTACCCATGGTCACCGGTTGCCTCGACGGCCAGCTCGAATGAGCGCTTGCGTTCTTCGATCGACATGGCAAAGAACTCGCCTTGCTTGCCGGAAATGAAGAGTCCTTCGATGCCAAGCTCTTGGGTCCAATGTTCGACATTGGACCGAAAGCCAACCTCATCGATTCGATGGTCTGGGGTGAATGGCATGAGCGCCGCTGCCCAGATCCCCTTCATGTTCTCTTTGGCGTAGGCCTTGGCTTCGCTTCGGGTGTACTGCATGGTTCTCTCCTGCTACTGCGGTGTTGATGCGGCTAAACAATTTTCCCTAGACAAATTTCCCTAAACAATGGTCATGCTGTGGGACACGTTCTTGACCACCATGTAGTGATGGAGCCCTTCGGTCCCGCCCTCGCGCCCGTAGCCGCTGGACTTGACACCGCCAAAGGGTGTTTCCGGTAGCGATGCCTCGAGCGTGTTGATCGACAAGTTGCCGGCCTGAACGCGATCCACCATGCGAGCGGCGTAGTCGCTGCGGTTGGTAAAGCCGTAAGCAGCAAGTCCAAACGGGGTTGCGTTCGCTGCGTCGATTGCCTCGTCGAGTGAGGCAACCGAGTTCACGATCGCCAACGGACCAAATGGCTCAACCTGCATTACGCGAGCATGATCGGGAACGTTGGCGAGCACCGTCGGTTCGTAGAAGTAGCCAGTCGTTCCGATTCGGTTGCCGCCCGTGACGAGCTCTGCGCCGGCGTCTTGAGCTTCGCTGACGAGTTCGGTAACTGCTGCGAGGCGACGGTCATTTGCCAGCGGCCCCATCTCGACGTTCGGATCAAAACCATCACCGACAATGGTCTTGGCCGCTCGGGCTGCGAGCGACTCCAGAAACTGATCGAAGATCGTGTCGTGCACAAAGAAGCGTGTCGGCGACGTGCACACCTGACCCGCATTGCGCATCGCCCGAACCGCCGAGGTAGCCGCAGCGGCCTCGACGTTGGTGTCCTCACACACGATCACGGGGGCGTGCCCACCAAGCTCCATCAAGACCGGTGTCATGTGCGCTGCTGCGAGCTCGGTCAGGTGACGGCCAACCGATGTCGAGCCGGTAAAGGCGACGAGCTTGATGGTGTCGCTCGGAATGAGGTGTTGGGAGATGTCGGCGGGCACGCCGTAGACAAGGTTGAGCACGCCAGGGGGAAGGCCGACGTCGTGAAAGGCTCGAGCGATGTGCATGGCCCCCGCCGGTGTTTCTTCGGCGGCTTTCAGAATGATCGAGCAGCCAGACGCCAGCGCCCCAGCAATCTTGCGGGCAGGTTGGCTCATTGGAAAGTTCCATGGCGAGAATGCCGCGACCGGTCCGACCGATTGGTGATGCACGATGTAACTGATTCCAGGTGCACTTGGAATCACCCGGCCGTACGTGCGGGTGGCTTCGCCAGCGTCCCATTCGAAAAACTCACAACCACGGATCACTTCGAGTTTTGCCTGAGCAAACGGCTTGCCGTGTTCGAGCGTGATGGATCGTGCGATCTCGTCTCGACGTTCACGCATGAGTGCGGCGGCAGCGCGGATCAGGTCGGCGCGTGCCTTGGGAGCAGTTTGGCCCCACACGGCGAACCCGTTGCGAGCGGCCGCGAGTGCGTCATCGAGATCTGCTGGTGTGGCAACGGGGCAGCGTCCGATTTCTTCTTCGGTGCCGGGATTGACCACTGGTTGATCGTTGGTAGGGGTCCGCCATTGCCCGCCGATGTACAGCGGAACGTCGGGGTAGGTCGTCATAGGTAGACGGTCCTTTCGGGGAACATGTCGCGAGGTGGTGTTTCTAAAACCTGGTGCGTATAGCCCACAGGTCGGGGAACGCAGGTTTGAACAAGGTCGTTGCAAGATATGAGGCGCCGTCGGAACCACCCGTACCGGGTTTGGTGCCGATCGTTCGACGGACCATCATCACGTGGCGATAGCGCCACTCTTGTAGTCCTTCATCGAGGTCGGTGAGTGTCTCACACATGCTTGCGAACCCTTCATCGGTGTAGTTGTCGACGATGGTCTGCTGCATTGCTTCGCTTGCTTCGATGGGCTGGCGTATGTCGCGATTGAGGACCTCAGCAGGAATGTTCACACCGTCACGATGTAGTAGGTGCACGAATGCATCCCAAAGGGTGGGTTCGTCGAATCGTTTTGTCAGCCGGGTTGCTTCATCGCCGCTGAACCAATCGATGTCGATGCGGTCCTTGATGCCAAGCACAAATTCGAGTTCGCGAAACTGCGCGGACTGGAAGCCGCTGGCATTTGCGAGGAATGACCGAAAGCTCGCGAACTCAGCTGGGGTCATCGTTTCAAGAATGTCGATTTGCCCAACGAGCGTCTTCATGATCTTCAGCACACGCTTCAAGTGGTTCCGGGCGCCGTGGGGCTTGTCTGCGTTCAGCATCGCAACGATGTAATCGACTTCATGCAGGATCTGTTTGAACCACAGTTCGTACACCTGGTGGATGATGATGAACAGCGTTTCGTCGTGCTCTGGCCCACCGGTATCGGTGTCCACCGACACGCATTGTTGAAGCGCCAGCAGCTCGGGCACCCTGAGGTATGACCCGTAGGTGAAGCTGGCTTCGCTGTCTGATGGAAGGCTCATCGATCGTCTTTCAGCAGGTCGATTACGAGATCGACAGGGCGTGCGGGTTAGCCAGCGGATCACGTGCTGGTAGGGGTGGCAAGGAAGCAACGTGTGCGTCGACATCAAAGGACGGATCGGCGATGGCGGTTGCAATGATCTCGCTCTGGCGCGCGGCTCGCGATTGGGCTTCGGAATAGGGCATGGTCGAAAACATGACCATGCTGTAGCGAGGACTCAGATGTGCGGGATGGCGATTTTCGAGCTCGAGCGCGAGTTCTCGTTTTGCGAGATAGTCCGGGTCGATAACACCCGATCGCATCTCGATGTAGTTCTCGAGCGCCATGTCGGCGATCGCATCGGCGTTTGGCTTTCGCTCTATCTCATAGTTGCGAAATGCCAGGGCGAGATCGTTTGGGTTCTCGCGAAGGTGTCGGTCGAGCGACCGGGCTGACTCCATGGCAGCGTTCATGCCCTGCCCGTGAAATGGCACGATTGCGTGGGCGGCGTCGCCGACCAACACTGCCTTGTCTTGAAAGCTCCACCCGGTTGCGCGCAGTGTGCCCAGACGACCTGTGGGATTCTCAAGAAACTGTTCGACCAGATCCGGAACAAGCGCCGCGAACCTTGGAAACTCGGCTTCGAAGAAGCTGGCAATCGACTCGTTGGCTGTCAGTTCATCAAAGGTCGTGGTGGGTGCGAACAGGGTCACGGTGAAGTCGCCCTCTGGGTTCGCAAGGGCGATCAACATGAACTCACCACGTGGCCAAATGTGCAGCGCGTGTGCGTCCAAGAGATGTTGCTGATCATCTCCAGGAGGCAACGTGAGTTCCTTGTAGGAGTGATCCAACCAGTGGGTTTCGAATGAGCAGGCGTGTTCTTTGGCGATCGCCTTTCGGACTCGAGACCCAGCTCCATCAGCGCCAAAGACCACGCCGAACGGTTTGGTTGTGTCGTCTGCGAACTTCAACACTGAGGCATCAAAGTCGACGTCGTCGAGGGCCGCGTCGAAGTTGATCGTCACTCGTCCAGTGGCTTCAGCGGCGTCGAGCAGGATCGCGTTCAGGTCTGTTCGTGAGACCGAGTGGATGACCTCGTGAGCCTGGCTTCCATAGGGCTGCAGGTCGGGGGTGAGGTCGTTTGTGGCATGGATCATGCGGCCGCGCATGGGGATTGTGATGGCGTCGACCTGGTCGATCACGCCAACGTCGATCAACGGCACGATGCCGCGTGTCGCGAGCGCAAGGTTGATGGAACGACCCGAGTCGATGTCGGCGCGGCGCAGGTCGGCGCGACTCTCGTAGACCGTGACGTCGTGGCCTTGACGCGCCAAGTAGATCGACAACAGCGCGCCGGCCTGGCCAGCGCCGACAACAACGACCGGACCGGTCGTCATTGCGCTATCTCGTCGAGGATGTCAACGAATTGTTCGATGTCTGCGAACGAGTTGTAGAGCGGCACGGGGGCAGCGCGAATTACGTCTGGTTCGCGCCAGTCACACAGGACCCGGGCGTGTTCAAGTTGCTCAAAGACCTTGCGGCCGTCGCCGTTGCGCACCCGTAGCGCGAACTGGCAGCCGCGCTCGGACATCGCAGCAGGTGTGATGTTCTCAATACGCCCATCGAGTTTCTCGGCGAGCAGGCGGTCAAAGAGCCCGATTTGGAGTTCAGACTTTTGACGCAGCGCTGTCATGCCACCCGCCCGTTCAAAGATGTCGAGCGAGGCTCGAAGCACAGCAAGTTGAAGTATCGGCGCGTTTGAGAGTTGCCAGGATTCGACCGTGGGCATGGCGTCGAAGACGGTTGCCATTTCAAAGCGGGTCGCAGGGTTGGTGCCCCACCAACCGGTGAACTTGGGTATGTTTTGGTCGCCTACGTGGCGTTCGTGCACGAACGCTGCGCCGATGGCCCCGGGTCCACCGTTTAGGTACTTGTAGTTGCACCATGCTGCAAAGTCGACGTTCCAGTCGTGCAGCGCGAGTTCGACGTTGCCAACGGCGTGGGCGAGGTCAAGGCCAACGAGTGCGCCGACCGAGTGACACGCCTGCACGATGTCGGACATGGGCAGGACCTGTCCGGTGTAATACTGCACGCCAGGGAGCAATGCCAGTGCTAACTCGTCGCCGTGTTCGGCGACGGCGGCCATGATGTCCGCGTGGCGCAGCGTTTCTTCACCATCTCGCGGGGTGAGCAGGATGAGCGAATCCTTGGGGTCATAGCCACGCTGCGCAATCTGAGATTCAGCCGCGAAATGGTCTGACGGAAACGCGTGGCTCTCGATCAGAATCTTGTGGCGTGCTGGCGTTGGTCGGTAGAAGCTGACCATCAGCAGGTGCAGGTTGACGGTGAGCGCGTTCATTGCGACGACTTCGTCGGGTGACGCTCCTACCAGTGCAGCAAGCTGGTCGGTGACGAGTGTGTGGTAGTCCTTCCACGCCAGGTCGCCCGTGAAGTGCCCTTCGACTCCCAACGTGCTCCATCGGTCGAGCTCTGTCGCTACGAGCTCGCGAGCCAATTTGGGTAATGGGCCGAGCGAGTTGCCGACCAAGTAGATGCCTTCGGGAATCTCGAATTCGTCGCGAAAGGCTGCGAGGGGATCGGCAGCGTCGAGTTCTGCGGCAGTCGGCAAAGCTACAGCAGGTGAGGAGTTGGGAGGTTGGGAGTTAGGAGGCGCCGAGCTAGAGGTCACAGGCGGCCGTCCTTGCCGGGATGAACGGTGGTGCAGTTGGGACAGGTGCGTGCCTGTTCGTCGTCGTTGAAGGCTGCGAACAGTGGCGGCAGGTCTTTGTCGATTGCCTGCACCTGTAGCTCAACGCGGTGCACGAGGTGTGCGCAATTCGGACATGCCCATTCGAACGCGTCAAGTTCGCCGATCTTGCGCTGGTATTCAACGACGAGTCCGATCGAGTCGGGGTCGGGTCGCTGCGGTGAGTGACGTACTCGTGGTGGCAGCAAGTAGACGTCACCCTCATGGATGGGCATGGCGTAGGGAGCGGTGCCTTCTTCTGGCCAGATGAACAGATTCATGTCGCCCTTGATCTGGTAGAAGAACTCCTCACGCGGGTCTTCGTGGAAGTCGTTGCGCTCGTTTCCGCCCCCAACGATCATGACGATCATGTCGGCCTCGCGCCAGATCTGTTTGTTGGACACCGGCGGGGTGAGATCTTGGCGGTGGTCTTCGATCCACTTGTTTAGGTTGAATGGTCGGCGTTCGGTTGGTGGTGGGTCATAGACGTGACCAGGATCCGTTGGGTTCACGGTTGTCTCCTTGGGTTGTTAGGCGCTGGTTGATTGCGTGCTGATGTGAAGGTCACTGGTTGTAACCACGCGCGTGATGAGTCCCGACTTGGTGTCGACTGGTTCGAAGATCGCTGGCTGAGAGGTTGCTGGCTGAGAGGTCGGCTGGTTCGAAGATCGCTGGCTGAGAGGTTGCTGGCTGAGAGGTCGGCTGGTTCGAAGATCGCTGGCTGAGAGGTTGCCGCCTGAGGGTCACGTGCTGAACGGTGACTGGGTAGTTCGCAACAGATTGATTCTGAGGGCGGTGGTGATAGCGAGGCACTACGTGAGACCGGCATCTTGCAGCTCGGTCGCTGCAACGTTGGCTTCAACGAGCATCGTGAGCTGCGTAAGCTCGTCGAGCAATCCGGATAGGTCACCTGCCTGGCTCAGTGCGTTGGTCTCGAGCCGTTGTGCTTCGGTGATCAACTGGTCTGTTAGCTCCGCTCCGGCTGGTGTGATCGACGCGATTCGTTGGCGCTTGTCGGCCGTGCCGAGCGTCCGCTGGATCAAGCCGCGACGTTCGAGCCGCGTGAGCGCGTGGGTGACCGTTGGTTGGGGACTCAGCGAGTCGGCTGCAAGCTCGGCAATGGTGAGGTCGCCGAACTCATGGAGTACGGCGAGCACGCGCCATTCGGAACGGGCGACGCCGTGCTGGGTGAGTACGGCATAGAACGGTGCCGACAGTGTTTGGTCAGCCTTGCGCAATACGTAGGGCAGGTAGCAGGCAAGAAACGGCGTTGCGGTCGGCACAGTGACGTCAAGATACATTCAGGTGAATGTGTCGTCAACAGCCGTAACCGCGTAGCCCGCATAGTTGAAATGTGCCGGTCCTTCTGACTGTTCCGGAAGATCGCATCTTTTTCAGTTTGAAAATCTGGCGATCTTTGCGTTTCAGGCCTAGGTAGGCCCATATTGTCGACGATTTCCGTCGCATCATCTCGAAAATTCACAAATACTTGCGACTACCAGCCGGTCCGGGTTGGGATGACAAAGGAGTCATAGCCATGAACGCAGACAACGACATCGAACAAATGCAGTGGATGGAAGACCTTGGTGGTCTAAGCCTCGACGAGCTTCGCGACCTGCCGTTCTCCGTGCAGGCTGGACTCGACACCTCAGTTTTCGAGTAGCGAGAACACGCAGACGTCACGACCAAACTGCAGCTCTCGATCTTCCCGAGAGCTGTTGGACATCAGCGCTGTTGAATGTCAGTGCTGTTGAATGTCAGTGCTGTTGAATGTCAGTGCTGTTGAATGTCAGTGCTGTTGAATGTCAGTGCTGTTGAATGTCAGTGCTGTTGAATGTCAGTGCTGTTGAATGTCAGTGCTGTTGAATGTCAGTGCTGTTGAATGTCAGTGCTGTTGAATGTCAGTGCTGTTGAATGTCAG
>Ga0209828_1000166_pt1 | contig 60370 bp, 54 predicted proteins | sample MaitaG_FD_187429 | JGI IMG/M metagenome (GOLD analysis project Ga0209828, IMG submission 187429) | Marine algal microbial communities from Maine, USA - Maine_Asex2 metaG (SPAdes) (version 2) | ecosystem: Host-associated > Algae > Red algae > Unclassified | place: Maine, USA | collected 2015-01-05
GATTAGGCTCACCTATATTTGCTTTGTCAAGTTCATAGCGGCGTAAATATTTCTTGACTGTATTCTTTGATACTCCGATTGACCGTCCTATCCTTTTGATAGAATAGCCTTCCGTGTGTAGACTAATAATTCGTTTAATTGTTTCCATACGAGTGGGTTTATAGGCCTTTTATGGTCTAAAAACAGTAAATTGATTTATGGAATAGATTTTAGAGGCGATTTTTAATTATTCTATAGCATTCCCTTAAGTCATTCGTCATTATTGAAAAATTTTTATCGCTTATTTGCTTTAAAACCCTCTCTCTACCATACTACACAACATCAGGTCGATTGATTTATTAATCCTTGGACTTCAGACTCTAATTATACAATAAAGTAAAAGACCAACCATGCTTTATCTAGCTAGTATCAATAACTTATAGCAGTCAATTTTGACATCACGTAGCCCAAATTATATGTACAACAATCCTAAATAAGTGAGCAATTTTCATTTAAATAGATAATAAAAACGTAATAAAAATGTCGAGTAAAATGATGTATTCTTATGTTTAAAATTGAAAACTAGAGGTCAATTTTTAAAATTAAATTGAGACTATTTGATCCAATTGGGGCTTATAAGATTTTCTAAAACAAGAAAATTAAATTGTTCTGAAGTATAAAAATAAATTTAGGTCGGTAAAATTACAGCGAGTAAACGATAAATTTCTGTTACATTTTTGGAATAAAAAAAGAGAGCTCAAAATATATATTTATACAAATAAATAAAGAACTGTTTAGGTATATGCTATATCAATTAAAAATTTAACAGCCTCAAACTCAAAGTTTTTTAGAATATCACTAACACAAGGAGGCTCATAAAATTGATTCAAGAATAATAGAATTTAGTCTTATTAAAACAAGTAATCTCTACTCCTCCTAATACCCTAAACTCAGATAATAGCAGTAAAAATTGTCAGAAATTGATGCTAGTAAAAAATATTTCCACATTTTTTTTACAAAATATTACTGAAAAATGAGGGGTATTTTGATAGAATTTTGAGATTTTACAAATCTTACCTTTTTACCTCAATCTTTCATAATCAAACATATTAAAATTTACTATTTAAATCACGAAATAACTTTACCCATCATATTACACCATAAGTACCGAAAATAAACGCATTTAATAAACATAATTATTTAACATAGCTATGTGAGATGGAAATGAGCAGCTAACAGATTGTTCAAAATAACACATCAACACTTGATTTAAACTAATAATTGGTAAAATGCCATTTTCTCAATGTATTATATTACTTTTAGCGTAATTTAAAATATAAAGTTTAACCTTATTCGCATTTTACAACTTTTTTGATAAGTTTTACCTATATTTGCAACAACGGATGATAGATAAAGATTTTTCATCCAATTAAAATGACAATTGTAACCGTTTTATATATCCTCTTAAGTGAGGGAATTAAGATTGTTTTCAATTGGTTTTTTGGGGTTATGCGGGGTACAAGCTAATTGTACCCTGTTTTTTTTTGTCCACCAGTCAGTTAACGCATACGGCCTTTATGTTTACATAAACTAAACCAGTGATTAAGCTCTTGAATATTCCATGTTAGATAAAGAAATATTTAGAGTTAGATTTTAAGTCATGTTATTTCCAAATAATCACATACACCCCTTAAGTTATATTTTTTGTTGCTTTAATAATAAATCTCAAAAAAAATCACTGCGAAAAAATTAGGGGAAAAGTATTAGAGCTTACCGTTTCTTTTGTTGTTTGCTTTTTGTATCACTTTGCACATCGAATACACTTCTCACTTTCCGGCATAAACATGATCCTCCCAATTTGAATAACCTTGCCACAATTTACACAAGAACCAAAACTCGGCTCGTCCAATTTCTGTAATGCTAATCTCAATTTATTCAACTTAGAAATTTTACTTCTCAGCGATGCCTCCATGACGCTCTTGTTATTTATGGCATCCATTCGACTTATCCTACCTAAAGAATTTTCTGGCTTCACAGGCTGCGTCATCTTCTCTGTCTCCTTGACATCTTCTTCATATTTAATTATCATTTCGGATATTTTTGAACGAAGTAAATTTTTATCTATTTTTTCCATTACAATTGGATTTAATTCCATAGCCAAATTTAAACATAAGTATGCATTTTTACTATATTTATACATTAAATTAAATATTAATATATTGTAATTTTTTTCTCACATTTTCTACTCCAATCTCAATATATTTTGCTCATCTATATTTTTTCTGTTGATTAGATTTTGACAAATCATTTAAAACTAACAAAGAAGAATTCTATTTTTGCAGCAAATATTCAAATTGGAAAAACTACAATTATATATAGAAAGCCTAATCTTCGCGTCTGGTGATTCCATCAGCACTTCAGAAATTAAAGCATGTCTTGAAGTTGTTTTAGAACAAAAATTATCTGAAGAAGAAATTCACAATGGCCTAGATCTGTTGCAAGCAAAATATCAAGAGGAACAATTTAGCTTTGAACTAGTTGGAATTTCCAACGGATGGCAATTTATGTCCAAAGGGGCCTACCACCACATTATTGCACAATACTTGAAATTACAAAGTACTAAAAAACTTTCAAGAGCAGCCCTAGAGTCTCTTGCGATAATAGCTTACAAACAGCCTATTACTAAATCTAGCATAGAAGGGATCCGAGGTGTAAATTGCGATTATACGATCCAAAAGCTCACGGAAAAGGAGCTTATTGAAGTTTCTGGTAGAGCCGAGGGTCCTGGAAGACCTTTATTATATGGAACAAGTGAAAAATTTATGGATCACTTTGGCATCCGCGACATAAATGATCTTCCGAAATTGAAAGAAATCAATGTTACTGAAAACAGTAATACTGTCTTTGATTTGGATGAAAATCCCTCAACAGACCTACCTGACTCTGATTTAAACAAAAATAACAAGCTTACAGGTGATCTAGAAGATTCTGATGGCAATAATTCAAGTAATTCATTAAATCAGCAAATTGAGAGTTTTGAGATTGATGAAAAAGCCAATGTTGATCATGTAGATGTTCGCGACCAAGTTAGCTTAGATCCGCTTGAATCAGTAAATGGAGATAAGTCCGCAGAAGATAATAGGACTGAAGACGACTCCGAAATTGATGATAATGGGCTTGATGAAATCCAAGCTATCAGCCATGAAGAAAACTTGGATAGCGACAAAGTAGACGACATTCAATCCATAGAATCGACAAAAGAAGTTAATAGAAATAGTGAAAATGCCAAAATAGATCAAGTAGAAGATATTACATACACTGAGACTGAATTAGAGGAGATGGCAGAATCACCGGAAAATGTTATATCACAACAGATACCTCAATCGCTAGAGGTATCTGAAACACTGGAGGTAATCGAATCATTGGAGGTAATCGAATCACAAGAGACACTTGAAGAGGCGACTGAATCCGACGAAATCACTCAAGAAGAGATCATTGAATCAGAAGAGATCGTGGATAAGCCATTAATTACGGACGAGGACCTACATAGTGATCCATTGTCTAAAGATGATGATCTTACTCAAGAAGATTCTACAGTCAATATTCAAGCAGCACCTATTGTACTTAGAGAAGATCAAGAAAAGGAGAATCATTCTATCACGAATGAGGATTCTATCTTTGATCATGACACGAGTAGAGAAAGCGAGCTAGCTATTGAAGAAAATGTAACTCCTGAGATTAAAGCCGATGTAACTATTCCATTTGAGGACAAAGAAGTTTCTGCAGAATCAAATCTTATCACCAGTTTAGAGTCTGAAAAATTAGATGCTTTAAATGATGATTATAACAACGATGATACGATCATTCCAACACAAAATATTTCAGAGGTTGATTTAACAGAGGTTGATTTGCCAGAACAGAACTTGCCAGAGCATAAAGAAACCAACATTAATCAGAAGATCGAAAACGAAACAGACCCTTCAGTTGTTCATTCTACTCACGAAGAAGAATAAATGCTATGAATACCAATGATTTACTAGTAAACAAAGTAGCTAACAGTGGTCTTATAACCATAAATTTGGAAGATTCTTACCCATCAAATGAAATCGTAGAATTAGACATCAAACCTTTTCTATTTAAGGAATTAATTTTAAAAGAAAAGGACTTTCGTGCTCAATTGAAAGATATTGACTGGCAACAGTATCAAGGAAAGATTCTATTGGCATATTGTTCAAGTGATGCCATAATTCCCGTCTGGGCGTATATGCTTATTTCTACGTATGCAAAGCCATATGCTACCCGGATCTATCAGGGCCCTAGAAATCAATTCTTAGTAAATCACTATGAAGAAGTGTTGAAATTGAAAGATTATAGCATTTATGATCAAAAAAGAGTGGTCATAAAAGGATGTAGTAATAAACCGGTTCCTTCCTCTGCATATGCCAGTTTAGCTGGATATTTACAACCTTTTGCCCAAAGTATTATGTACGGAGAACCGTGCTCTACAGTCCCTATTTTTAAGCGTCCAAGAAACCTCAATAAATAATTTCCATACTATTGCGGAAATTCCCATTTAATTGTAAATTTGACCCGCTTTAACATGCTTCCTTAGCTCAGCTGGTTAGAGCATCTGACTGTTAATCAGAGGGTCCAAGGTTCAAGTCCTTGAGGAAGCGCAACAAGCATAGGAGTTTCAGCATATTTAGTTGAAGCTCCTTTTTTATTTGATACACTTTTTGATACTTTATTGATTTTTTAGTTTCACCTAAGAGCGGTGTTATCGTATCGGAATGGTTGTCGCTTTGACAGGAATGAGGAAGCCATCAAATAATCTTTTTCTCGACTTCTTTTTAAATTCTCGCTCTCTTTTTCTTCTTTGGAGAAGATGGGTCTGGTTTATTAGTGTCGCATTGTTTGAAAATAAGGCCCATTAATTCGATCGCATTTTGTGCGTCATCTTGAGACATTTCATGATCGTCATATCTTGAAGTTATGGACAAATCGAATAATGCTCTAAATTCTGGGGCAATAATTTTTGTATTATCGCTATCTCTAGTTAAGTGCTGTAAAAAGTTGTGCTTATTATCAAAAGCTGTGCCTCTCCCTCCATGTTGCTTATAGCATTCATCAAAAGTACTGTACTCGTTGTTATGGTATGTAAATGGATATAGCTTATATTTTACAATATTTAGAGCAGCGTAAAATGATACTGTAACAACCCAAGCATAAAAATCTGTATTTGTAAACAGTTGGCTTGCTGCGTCTTGGTTCCTTTTGGCTTTTTTTCTAATTCTTTATTCGTAAATCACTTCTTATTTACAAGAGATAAATAATATCCATCATCTATGATATAAGTCATATTTGTAGTTTTTCTTTTTGCCTTTAAGTGAATTATCATACTCGAGTTTGATGAAAAAAACTGCTTTTCTAATTCAAGTATCTTGGGATAATATTCTTCTTTAACTTCTTTGATTTTTTCTTGGCTCAATAATAAAAGAAACTCTAAAGAGAACGGAGAATTAATTTTAAGAAACACCTCTAGTGTAGAGTCTAATTGTTTAATGAGATCCCTTAGTTGAATTATTTTTTTAGTAGCATTATCAACATTTTCTCTATATTTTTCTTCCAAGGTTTCATGTACTGCCCGTTTTCCTCTTGATACCCCAAATAAAAAAGCGTCAATTAATTGATCTGATGGCTCACTATCACGTGACTGTTCCCAAAACCCATTAAATTTTGGATCTGTTAATACTGTTGATCTTTTTGATTTTATATCTTCTATTTGCATAGTTGTATGTTGAGATAGTTTAAGTAATACATTTACTACACCATTCGCAGTTAATCAAGGAATATAGAAAATTATCACTCAGGAAGACAAATAAGATTTTATTATTACATATTATAAAATATGCCCTCGATACCTAATTAATATAAACTTTTTTAATTTATTAAAAAACGTTCTTCATCTCTAAATGATACATTTTTGTTAAAGTTTAACGTAATTGATAAGTAGACGACGGTTAGCTTCCCTCAATCCTGCACTTAAATAGAAATGACAGACCTTCAATTTTGGCGACTATTCTATTTAATGGTAATAATAGCTTGGTTAGCGAATGGAGAAGAGCCGGACAAAAATATAAGGAACATGTATTATAAATACTTGCAAGATTTATAATTCGACAAGACTAGAAAAGAGATAAGCAACTTTAAAGATCGTGGTTATGACAGCTTATGAGTTGGCTAGTGAGGTTTTGGCAATGATTACTTTTAGTTCTTTCAATTAAAACTCTGATATTTACTTAATAGCAAATCACATAGAGATATTAAGAAAAGGAGTTGATTATTGGAATTCATTGAGAAAAGACAATCCATCAATTCAGGCAAACCTTTTTAGGTCAGACTTTTCTGGGGCAGACCTTTCTGGAGCATATCTTACTAAAGCAATACTTACTGATGCAGACCTTTCTAGGGCAGACCTTTTTAGGGCAGACCTTGAAGGGGCAGATCGATGCATATTAGATAGGTTCTTGATATCAAAATTTAAGATGTTTTTTCCCGTACAGTTGTAATGATAAATTAATTGAACATCAAAATGAAAATCTGAGGAAAATGAAAAGTGCATTGAAAAATGAAAGAAGAGTCACCTCATTAAGTGCATTTCAAACTATGCATTTAAAATTAATTGGGATGTCTGTTTCTCGTGTAACCATGTACAATTATTCATCTCTCAAAAATAAAATATGTTGGAAATCAGGGTTCCGTAAATTGGATGATTCTATTTCTATTAAAAACCAAATGAGGAAGCTTGACAGAAATAGAAACAAGAACATGGCACTTTTTAGATCATATGTGTTTAGACTACCAAAATTAAAAGCATCGAAAAGCACTAAGAAGAGAGAAATAGTTAAGTGTAGCAAACCCTTTAGTTTACTACTATCAAATTATTGAAAGAATGAAATAATCAAGACCAAAAAATTATGATGTTAGATCAAGAAACCACATCTAATAATGTGTTTCCAGAGTACAAACTTCTTGTTAATTATCTCCTAACCTGAAAGCTTAATGATTTAAAATGACACTTATGAAAAATAGAAATCTCAGCAGAACTGTCGCAATCAGCTATGATGAGATTTCTGTTTTATTTAACCAATAAATTTTTCAAAACTAATTACCTAAATACTTTGTAGATTTAGTTAGACTTTTCTCTAGGAAGAATAAAACCAATATCGATACTATCCAAATTGGAGCAAAGGAAGACAAAAATCTCAAAAGATCACCATCGTTGTGCTTTTGAAATGCCATAATGGATTTCCCCACTATGACGACAGCCGCCATTAAAGTAACTCTATATTTTATGAATATAATTCCAACTTTCATCTTTAGGTTTTAACAAGGGATCGACGGGTCTGCTTGGAAATAACGCATCAATACTTCATCAGATCTAATTTTTTTAATTAATTTTTTTAATTAATTTTTTTAGAGAGCTCTGATCAACATCAGGATTAGATCTAAAATAAACATTCTCATAAAAATAATTTCCTACTTCATCTTCTGATTGATTACTGCAACCATTGAATTCAAAAAAACAAAATAGTAATAAAAGAATTTTTATAAATAAGATTAATTTAGTTAAAAATATAAAGATAATTCAATATCCAAGAATATAGAAACAAACTCAACCTTTATCCAAGATATTACTCCATTAATCTTTTTGAATTTATTTTTTCTACTATTATGTTTTGCAAAAGATTTTTCCAGAATTATTATTGGAGCAATTTTCTTAATTGAAGTTTATCTATTATTTTCTATTATTTCTTAGTCCAACTGTATGTTCAACCGATGCTAATAAACCTGCAAAGATTGAAAAAAGTCCTTTAAGGTCATCTGATTTCTTACACTAAAAAGAGATAAATGTTTGACATCGTCCAATATTCCTGCTTTGCCCCAGTCGATTGTTGCAGCACAAATTACTGATATTGGTTTTTCTAAGTTATGAGTTTCTGCTAATATAATTTCTATTTTTGTATTGCCCCTCTTTCCCATGCCTCCCCACCAGGTAGAATCAATAATTCTAGTTCATTTACATCAATTTCATCTATTAAGTAATTTGTTTTAAGTTGTAATCCTCCCATCGAGGTAATTGAACTTTCATGATCTGAAACAAAAATTAATTCATTGTTCTCGCTTCTAATTATTTCTGGTATTAAATAATGTAGTATATTTTATTTGAATGTTTTCTATTATTTCTACCAAATTTAGAATTGTTAGATCATACTTTTATATTAATTTATACTCTCCCTCTAATTTTTGTTTTAAAGCTTCCCCTTGTTTAGAAAAATCAAAGAATGTCGTTACCTCAGTTTTCAATTCAACCAAAATTGGCTAATCTTTTTTGATTGTATTTACTACTTTTTATTTCTAAAAATCTCCAACCACTATGAATCAAAGGTAAATCCATGAATCATCAACATTCCTCCATTCATCAACACTTGTAGAATGATGAAACGCCATAAGAGCTTCATAATCCGGATGTTCGCATTGCGCTGTTACAAATGTGCAAAACACAACCCACATCATCAGAATTTTTATAAAACTTTTTCCCATGCTAACAATGGGATTAAAAACTGTAAGCTTGTATGTGTTTCAATTGTTAAGGTATTCGAAGTTAATAATATTTTCTTCTAAGGACCTTCGTTACATTGTACCCAATAATTTTTCTTGACATATGTTTATATAATTATCTATCCTATTAGTTTCTGTGAATGCTGAGTTCGTGGATAAATTAATTTTCTCGAAAGATTTTCCATCTTCGTGCGTGTACTCAGAAAAGAAAGTTGATAAGCGAACAGTGAGATTTAAATAGTAAAAGGAAATCACATTGGCGCTATTTTTAATGAAAACTTATCCCAAAAGTGGAGTATCCTATTTGTGAGGAATTTAAGAAATCTCCATTCATATAGGTACAAAAAAAATTAGTGTCTGAAATAGATTTCAAACACTAATCAATCATTATAGAACAACTTCCACCATTAAGACCCTATATTTTAGTAAAGTCACACAAAGGGTCTCATTTTTATCAGTTTTACCTTTATCGAGAATTTTATCTCGAAAAGATGGAACTTTTCAAGCATTTAGTGCTTCTTACCGTTAATATTGCAGATCTAATTAAAAAAATAAATATGGCAAATACTGATTACTGGACTGGATCAGACAAATATATATGCGATTCTGAACTGGCACAATCGTTTCATATGGCAAGAGTACTAGGTATGCCCCTCTTAATAGAAGGAGAACCTGGCACTGGTAAAACAGAATTAGCATTACAATACGCAAAAGACCAAAATATAGAGCTTTTCACCTATCCTGTAGGGTCTAAGAGTAATGTAGAGCAGTTTGTTGCTAAATTTGACCACGTTAAGTACCTCAGAGACTCCCAAATCGAAGTATTAAATCTGCAGAGAGAGGAGAAAGGGCTCAATTCATCGCTAAGTACTGGCGGCAGGAATACAGAAAACCTTGGAGATTATGTCTTACATGGACCCGCGGCTAAAGCTTACAGTGCTCCTAATTCGGTTTTATTGATAGACGAAATTGATAAAGCTCCACGAGAATTTCCGAACGATCTACTCTATGCACTAAGTCATAGAAAGTTTGTTTTACCAGAATCAGGAGAGGTGATTGAAATCAGTGAAAAAGATATGCCCGCCGTCATCATCACTTCCAATCGCGAACAAGAATTACCTACTGCTTTCAAAGGAAGATGTATCTATCATTACATTCATTTCCCTGATGCAGAGATTATGAAAGAGATCATATTAAAGCATCACCCTAAAGCTAATGACGCGGTCGTAAACTCTGCCATCAATATATTTTATCATCTTAGAAAAATTGGTTTGGAGAGAGCACCGACCACAAGAGAAATTTTAAATTGGCTCAAATATCTAAAGCAGTTTGGTGATGAAGAAGCACTGAAGAAAATCGAAAACATAGATGGATTAGGTGCTTTAATAAAAACTCAAACCGATCTAGAAAAAGTACAAAGACAAATACTGTCTAATCCGGCTGATTACCGCAAACGTTCTATGCCAAACTAAGTAGACATGTTTGAAACATTACCAGAAAGATTTAGAGCACATGGTCTCCCGGCAGATATAAAAACTGTGTTACTCTTACGCAAGAGTATGGAGAAAGGACTCATCAATACTATGGGAGATATTTATCTAGTATTGAAAGGCATCATCATTAAGGATCCAAAAATGATGGGCCCTTATACCAAGGCTTATTATGATTACTTTTTGAATATTAGTATAGGCAGAGGAGAGAGTTTAGAAGATGCAATTCTACGATCCGAAACATTCAAAGAGTGGGTTAAGGATCAAGATTTTGATCCTGAAAAAGAAGCATCGATAAGCCAACAAGAATTATTGGACACATTTATTGCTCAAATACACTTGACCAGTTATGACATCAAGCAAATCATAAACGGCAAAGAAATTTTTGATCAAGATAACCCTGAAATGGAGGATCGAGATTTTGATGTATCTGATGATGCTCGCCAACGTATGTTGGATCGCATGGCTGATTATTCAGAGATGGATTTGGAAGAACTTATGGAGAGGATGCGAAAGATTGCTGAACAACAAAGAGGGAAACATTCAGGTGGTAGTCATTGGATTGGCACTGGAGGGATTTCTCCATATGGATTTGGTGGTGCAGCTTTAGGTGGCATTCGTTTCGGTGGGTCAGGTGGAGGTAAAATGGCTAGAAAAGTGGTCAATAGTCACAACTTCTTTCCCGTAGATCGAGACTCTATTATCAATGACAATAACGTCGATGCTGCTTTAGCTTCTCTCAAAGGTATTATCGAGGAAACAGCAGAAACAAAATTAGATATTCCTGTGACCATTAATCAAGGCCTCAAACAAGGAGGTATTTTCTTACCAATGATGAAGGATGTGACAGATCATAAACTTCAAGTCATCTTGTTGATTGATAATGGTGGGTACTCAATGGATCCATATGTTCGACGAGTACAAGATTTATTTAAGAAAATGAAAACTCGGTTTGCTCACGATATGGAGACATACTATTTTCATAACACAATTTATGATAAGGTATTTACTGATATGCAGCGAAGAAAACCAGTCAGCATAGATAAGTTGCTTTCTCATGATCCTAGTTATCGAGTTTTTATTATTGGAGATGCCGCCATGGCACCCTACGAATTGCACGAACTGAGCATAATAAACTTAGGTCGAATACAAGAAAAGTTTCAAAAATCTGCTTGGTTGAATCCAGAACCTGAACGATATTGGAATCATACCTATACTACGCAAATCATCAAGCAAATTTATAACATGTATCCTTTGACACCAAGGGGTATTGAGGAAGCGGTGGTTGAGATGAATAAGAAATAAGGAGTTATTTTATTACTTGAATCCAAGTTATTGTTTATTCCCAATGTCCCTAAATAAAAAAACCTGCTCACTTCTGAACAGGTTATTTTTTTCGAATAATTTTCAACACCCTTTAATTATAAGACACAAAAATCATTGTCTTCCCCTATTATTTAAAAAATTAAATGTGTAGTGAGTTGACTAATAAGGACATAGAATAAAAATTATTCTGTTTCTTTTTTGTGCTATCTACTATGATTATATTCCAAGGAATTGGGGGTCCTTGATTAGGAATAATTTCTTATTCTTGAAGCCCTAAATAAAAAAAACCTACTCACTTTTGAGCAGGTTATTTTTTTCGAATAATTTTCAACACCCTTTGTATATAAGACACAAATATTGAAGGTCTCCCCTACTATCTAAAAAATTAAATATGTATCCTATTGGTTTATAAGAACATAGGATCAAAGATCTTCTTCTGTGTTTTCATTATTCGAGTTCATATTTTTAGGTGGTGGTGCTATCCTTTCCGGCTTAGGTGGTGTAATCGCCTCCGTATTTACTATTTCCCTTTTGTCTTTTTGCACTAAAGATTCAGGAAGACTCATTCCACTTTGCTGAAGAAAATCACTCAACTGAGGCATCATTCCATAAAGTCCTTGAACAAAATTTCCAACTCCCTGCCCGCTACCATTGTCATAGACCACCACTTTATCGATGTCTAAATCTTTGATCGCACCTGTTTGAATTTCAGCCAATTCAGTTAATTTATCAATCATCAAATAGCTGATTGCACTTTGAGGATCGCCATTCGCTGCATCTACTAATCGTTTAAATCCTTCTGCTTGCTTCGTCAATAATTCTTCTTGCCCTTTCGCTTGAGCCAAATACTTTGCTAAGATGGCATCTGCTTCCCCTTTTGCAGTTTCTCTTTGTCTTTCTGCTTCTGCTTGTGCTGCTATTACCGCTTTTTGTTTAGCAATGTCAGCATCTACCACTTCGTCTGCTTGCTTTTTCGCCAACTCCATTTTCGCTCTTGCATCTTCTTTTTGCCTTTCTGCTTGATAGGCTTCTTCAAGGGCTTTTGCAGCTGCTACTTTTCTTGCCGCTGTTGCCTTTCTTTCTGCCTCAGAAACTTCAATATCTTTCAGCGCATTAGAATTTGCAATTTTAATGTTGGCGGCGTTCGTTCCTTCAACTGCTTTAGCTGATGCATCTGCTTCTCCTACTTCAGCAGTAGAATTTGCTTCGGCAATACTTATTCGTTGCTTTTGTAACGCTTCTGCTTCTCCAATTTCTGCTAAACTTAGAGTGTTTGCAATTTGAATTCTTTGAATTTGGTTGGCCTCTGCTTCTCCGATCTCTGCTCGACTATTTGCATCGGCTACTTTTGTTCTTTGATCCTGTTGCGCTTCTGCCTGACCAATAGACCCCGTTCTCTCCTCATTGGCGACCTTTACTCTTGCATCATTAATCGCTTTAGCTGCCGCTTCCTTACCTAATGCCTGTATGTATCCAGATTCATCTTGAATATCCGTTACATTCACATTGATTAGTTCCAGTCCAATTTTATTAAGCTCATTTCCAACATTCTTATATACTGATTCTACAAATTTGTCTCTATCGGTATTTAATTCTTCAATATCCATATTGGCGATTACCAATCTCATTTGACCCATAATAATATCATGAGCTAAAGATCGAATTGCTGGTTGCTCAAGACCTAATAGTCTTTCTGCAGCCGACAACATTAAATGTGGTTTGTTACTTACCCCTACTGTAAATTGGGCAGGTACTGAAACCCGATATTTTGTTTAGATAATGCATCTTGTAGATTTACATCAATGCTAATAGGGGTCAAATCCAAATATCTATAATCTTGGATTACAGGCCAGACAAAAGCGGCACCACCTGCATAACATTTTGCTGATTGTTCGCCACCTGTTTTACCATAGACGACCAATATTTTGTCTGATGGACATCGTCTAAATCTACTAACAAAGAATAAAAGTAACATCAGGGCGAGTAACACTATAAACCCTATTAATATAAAAAATTGAGTTGCCATAAATATATTTAGTTTGGTTAATAAGAATCAATCTTTGCTTAATCAATGTTGACCTATTGTTGTCGACTTACGATCGCATACTCACCATCAACATCAACTACTACTACCGGGGAGCCGGTTTCGATCACCATAGAGTCTTTAGATTTAGCTTTCATTTCTCGCATGGCCCCATTGATCTTTACATTTACTAAACCACTTCCTTTGCCTTCTGGAATCTTTAAATAGACTTCTCCAGGTTGAAACATCGCATCGCTGGCAGACCAATTTACATTCTCTTCATTTCGCATCAATAATCTCAAAAGCATGTTCAGTAGGGTGAATGCTACAATCCCACATATGACCCCTATCAAGACTGCGATTCCTGGATGTTGCTTCGTGGCAAGTAATATCTTTATGACCCACGAACTAACTGAAATAAAAGTAAGAAATCCTTTGATTACGCCGAGACCACCAGAATCCGCATCAATCTCAGTCGACCCAATATCTAAGTCTAAATCTAATCCTCCAATGAGTGAAAGTAAAAGTAGAAGTATAAGAATGCCTCCGGCTATTATTGATACCCATGTAAGTATAGAATCATCGTCATAGTCGTAGTGTTGATTAAGCTTACATTCAATATAGAATGCGTTTACTAATAAACATGAACGAAACGTTAAGAAGTTCCTTCTTTTTTATAATGTATGAAAATTAATTTTTAGAGACAGTAAGGAGAGGTGTATTAGATCATTTATTTTTGAATTATTATCTTTTCTGTCGTTTGATCTCCATTGACAAGTAAGATATTAGCAAAATAGATTCCATTCGGGATTTTCAACTCCAATTTTTCATAATCACATTCTTTACAATTACAAGAATAAATAGATCTTCCATGAACATCATAGATTTTTAAAGAGCTAATATTAATACTTGCATCAAAATAAATCTCTCCTTTTGATGGATTTGGAAATATCAATATTGATTGATCACTTATGTTATTTACAGAAGTAGTTTGATTTCTAAAAAACAGTAATTGTGGACTATGGAAATCTATTTTTTCAAAACATCCCAAGACAAAACCACTATCATTTTGAACTAAAGAGGAAACGGCTAAGTCTTTCTGAATGTAAGTAAAGTTATGTTCAATCAATTCATTGGAATATTTATATATAACTATGCTATCAATAGTACCATTTTGTTCTATAAAAGTTCCGTAAATAAGAGAATCCGATTCAAGCGAGATATTGTTAAAGAAGAATTGCTGCCCATTATGTTTAAATTTTACAAAGTCTATTAGACGTATTTCATTATTTTCAAATAGATAATTAGCTGTATATAAGTTTCTAATGTCGCCCCCAAATACGTTAAAGGTATTGTCTTTTACCTGTGTGAATTTGGCTTCTGAAAGTCGATTTAATTCATTCTGATTGTTTAATATATCATTGGTTTCAGCAATTAAATTTAAATCAAAATCAAATATTTTTAAATGTTTGTCTTCAAAGGTTAAGATATATTGATTATTCAAAAGTCTAAAATCCTCTATCTCAAAAAAATTAACCGGGGAAGTACTTACATGATAATCCTTAATAAAATTATTTTCATCGAGTCGAACAAAAAATTTATAAAACAATTGATTAGAAGCTAAATAACCATATAGATACTTCTCGTTATCTATTTCCTTAACCTGACAAGAAGTGCCATCTATTGGATAGTCAAAAATGATAGAATCTAATTCTATTCTTGTTTCATATTCTAAAGTATAATTTAGGAATGAAATTTTATTGGGTTGATTTTCATCGTGATAACTATAGATAAAACCGTTTTCATAAACAGTAATTAAATTCATTGAACTCACTTCAATGTCTTTAAAAACATTGACAAATTTATCTGTATTTATTTCATGAAAATATATACCATGATTAGATCCCCACTGCTCATAAACTAGAAACTCATCGTTAGATTGCATATTTCGAATCATTCCTTTTTCTCCTTCAAGGTCCGGCAAGAAAACTGTATCAAAAAGTTCCTGAGCCTGTATCCAGACTAGTTGAAAAATAAAAATCCAACATAAAAGAAATCTTATTTTCATTAGAAATTAACAGTTAACAATGTTTGGAATTCAAATATAGGGAAACTTGTAAAACTTATTATTGATGGTTGTCCATAGCAAAAGTCTAATACAATTTCTGGTCTATGACATAGATCAGAAGGAATAACTGAACACTCTTGTGCTATCCACCACTCAGAATAAATATCATAACTTTGTATTTGATTTGGAGGTGGAATTAAAGTATAAATATTGTCTAGAATCCCGCAAAATATACAGTTATATAAACTATTGTCATAACAGCAATACCTATGTAATAAATTGTTAATTTCTAAGCAATCAAAACAATCTTTGACTTTATTTAAATCAGGATTTGTACTTAAATCAGAATTTGATATTGTACCATTGCACTCCCCTGCTTCACAGTCTACCAAATCAAAATATGTAGAAGAACCAGGATTTAAAGATATGCTTTCACATAACATTAATTAGAATTGTATTATCATTTAATACTGGAATGCTATTATTTAAGTCAAAGCCCATATTTAAATTATTAAAACCATTCCCAATTGGAGTACATCCATTTGAACTATATTGCTGACAATTAGGATCATCATATTGATACGTACTATTATAATATTTATATTGAAATTGATAAACTGGGTTTTCAAACCCTTCAAGCTTCTTTTCTACAACATTAAAAGAATAAAGATATTTAGTCCTGCCTTGTAAATGCTTTAAAACAAGTTTGAACATTTTGGAAGTTGAAGAATAAATGTCAGCTGTATTTATAGGGTTTTCATTAACAATAAATGTTGAGACATAGTCGCTTGAATGGTCTTTATTAGCGAAATATACGTTTATTAAGTTGCTAAAATGTAGTAGCGTTTCATTTGGTTTATAGAGTTTACTTGTAGGTTTATTTTCAAAACTATAAACTAAATTTTTTCTGAATAATCTAGTTTCATCAAGTCGATCTTCTTCAGACCCAAAACTTCTATTATTTATTGATTCGGTTGTATCTAATAAAGTCAAATCACTTTCTTGGATTTCACATGAAGAAAGAAGAAAGAAGAAAGATAAAATAAGGAATGGACTTTCTCATATAAGTAGGTATAAAATTGGTTAAGAAAAATGTAACTTACAACAATTAATCTCTTTAGGCAATTGTAGAATGTTAAATTAGAAGATACTAAAAGTAAGTTTGTTTTAAGCATGACTTAAAACCGATAGTCTATATAGCTCTTTGCGGTTACAAAAATAAGCTCTTTACTAAGAACCGTTATTTCTTCTTCCTCATTCAGCATGTCCTCTACAAATGCCAAAAGATCTTCTTGTTTGTAATCTTTGAATAACAAGTCTATCTTGGATTCCCAACTTAATTTATTATCATCTATGAGCGTCCAGTTAGATTCTTCTTTGTCCGCAAATGTTTCTAAATTAAAATCAAATGCTTCACAATACTTTTCATAGCATCGCCATAATACAATATGGATAAATAATAAACTCTCCTTTTCGGACTCAGAAAGCAAGGAAAATTGATCGCTGAGTAAATATCCACTGAATGCTTTTTCGTTGGATACAAAATCAAGAATGGCTTCATCAGGAGATTTCCCGATATCATCGAAAAGTTGGTCTATTTGAGTTTCAGTAATCATTCTTCTTCTCTCACTAAGAAAAAACCATCTTCTCCTTTTTTCTGATACAGAGGCATCAATAATCTTCCTTCTTCATGAGCGTAAATGTTCCCATTTTTATCAGTTGCTAACAATTCGTCTTTTTTGACTTTCTGGAAATTTTTAAATCCCGGAAGCATTTGGAAATTATCTCCTTCATTGACATTATGCCTTAATATCAATTTTGTAAGTCTTGGAAGTGCTTCTACATAATCCTTCAATACTTGGTCATGTATGTTGGCCACATCCTCAGAATTTACGCTACCTATTGTTCTTAAGAAATTTATAGTGGCAGCAATCGCTCGGTTGATAGACTTGGGATCGTAATGTTGGCCAGACTCGAAAGTAATCGCTGTTGTAGGTATTGAAAAATTATCATCATTAAAATAATGTAAGGTGGTGCCTTTGATATTATCAATCATTCCATTGATGACCGTGGCGTACATTTTTTCTGCTATTTCTTGACTTTCCGCATGTAAAGATGGGATCGTAAAAATGCCCCCATCTGAAGAAGTAGTATGCAAATCTAGGACATACATTTTTTCAGGCTGGTAAATCTTTATGGCCTCCTCAATGATGGAAACACATTGTAAAATTTCCAAGTCTTCTGCTTTTAGTTGTTGAAAAGGTTTAGATTTTATTTGACTTATATAGGTAGGATCCCAATGTCTATTGATGTCAATATCTATAAATCGCTCCCCAATTTCGTACGCTTTAAGATTGCCTATCAAACCCACCAAATGTCCTTTGAAAGCAAAGATAGGGTTGGTAATATGCTCTACTTCAAGCATTTTTTGGAGGTACATCAGGGCTTTTGCTCCTGCTTTTTCATTGCCATGCATAGCTCCAAAAACCACGACTAAAGGCCCCGGTTCTGAACCAGCAAATTCTGCAACTACTCGATCGTATTTTAGTTTTCTCGTTTCCATGCCCACAAATACTTTGACGCAAAAGATCTATATGGTTTCCATTTTTTAGCGATCTTTTCCATATCATTTATTAATTGACGCTTTTCCGTCTTTAATTTATACAAATTTATCATAGCATTCTGTATTCCTAAGTCTTTGGATGGAAATACATCCGGCCTCAACAATTGGAACATTAGAATCATCTGAACGGTCCACTCTCCGACCCCTTTGATGGTTGTCAGAAGCTCTATTATTTCATCATTGGATAGTGCTTCCCAAACCTCTTCATCCACTTCATTGTCTATGAAATACTGCGCAATATTAAAAATATATTTTGTTTTTGGCCTTGAGAATCCGACAGATCTTACTTCCTCTTCAGAAAAATGGACCAAATCCTCTGGTAGAAAATTTTCATTTCCCATCAATATAAGAAACCGAGCAAAAATTGAGTCTGCTGCTTTATATGATATTTGCTGATAAGCGATGGATTTGACCAATTCTTGGAATACCGTCTGAGATTTTGGGAATTCAGGTATTGGATACATGGAAATGACCCCTTTCAGAATTGGATCCTTAGATAAATGTTTTTTTGCTTTTAATAATTGACTGGGAGGATGTAGACGTGTCATTTGTTGTCAAGATATTATATGTTTTTAGAAATATACCATTCCATGCTACTTATTTCTTTTATTTACTCTGATTTAAACATATTACTTAAATGTGGCATAAGATTTGAAATTATCATCATAACAAAAACCTCCGTGAATGATGATAGTTATACAAATGCTACTCTCTATTTTCTTTGTATCTGATTTGGATAATAATCCTGAAACCATCAGTCAAAATTATATACAGTCATACCATAAGATTGCTGTATTAGAAATGCATCGATCTGGTGTTCCTGCAAGTATTACATTAGCCCAAGCATTGGTTGAGACCAATTCGGGACAAAGTGATTTAGCTAGAATTGCAAAAAATCATTTTGGAATTAAATGTAAAAGAAGCTGGGGCGGCAAGACTTTTGCTAAGAAAGATGATGATAGGAATGCTGAAGGTGTATTGATAAAATCTTGTTTTAGAGCCTATCATACAGATTTGGATTCATACATTGACCATTCTAATTTTCTTAGAAGTAGAGAAAATTATATAAATCTTTTCAACCTTGATGGGAAAGATTATGAGGCGTGGGCAAAAGGATTACAGCAAGCAGGCTATTCTACCGATCAAACGTATGCTAAAAAATTGATACGAAAAGTAGAACAGTATGGATTAGATAAATACGATCACCATCCTTATCCAGGATTATAATAATAGGACACTAAACTGATAGTAACACATATTTGATATATATTAGTCAAGCCAAAGCTGCAGATATAGCAACCAAGAGCAATAAACCAATCTGAATTAGATTTTATAATAGAATCGAAATCAACCCTCTTAGGAATGTTCTGTTAGCTTTGGTTTTTTTCTTAATGGATCCTTATTCATTTCTGCATAATCTCTATTATTTCTTGCTACATCTAATGCTAGAAAAATAGCATTTCTAAATGAACTTATATCAGCCGTACCTGTACCAACCAAATCATACGCCGTGCCGTGATCTGGAGAAGTTCGTACGATCGGTAACCCAGCTGTAAAATTCACTCCATTACCAAAACTTAATGTTTTGAATGGTATTAAACCTTGGTCATGATACATGGCTAAGATGGCATCAAATTTTTTGAATTGTCCACTACCAAAAAAACCATCTGCTGGGTAAGGACCAGATACAACTATATTGTTGTGTTTTGCTTCTACAATCACTGGTCTGATTATATCGATTTCTTCATTACCAATGGTTCCATTATCTCCAGCATGAGGATTGAGTCCTAAAATGGCAATATTTGGTTTATCAATACCAAAATCAACCTGAAGGGTTTTAATCAATAACTTTAGCTTCGTTTTGATTTTTTCTTTAGTAAGATGTGTCGGTATGTCCTTTACTGGTAAATGATTTGTAACCAATGCAACTTTCAAAGAATCAGATACCATCATCATTAGACTCTCTTTAATCTCAAATGCATCAGCGAAGTATTCAGTATGTCCAGGAAATTTAAATCCCGACAACTGCATTGCGTGTTTATTGATCGGTGCTGTAATGATGCCATCCAAATTTCCAGCTTTCGCATCCTTTACCGCTTCCAATAGAGCAAATTGGGCAAATTTTCCGCCATCTTCAGTTGGTTTCCCTATGTTTATATCAACCTTATTTTCCCAACAATTTTTGACATAAATTTTTCCAGGATACATCTTTTGGAAGCCTTCAAAATAGCTTGTATTGAATTCTTTGGCTTCTACAACATTCCGATAGTAGGAGATGACTTTTGAGGAGCCGTATATAATGGGAATAAAACGATCCGATATTCTTTTATCATTTAAGGTTCTTATGATCACTTCAGGACCGATACCATTCACATCACCAATCGTTATACCTAGTTTTAATTTTCGCATAAATCTATATTATAAGGACGAAGATAATTCTCTTTCTTCATTTCTTCTCTTGATAATCTTTCTAATCCAGTTTGGGATGATAATTGCGCCTGCAATTAAATATGGATAATAGGTCACCAATCGCCATAATAAGGCTACTATAGAAGAAATACCTTTATTTATAAAATCTGAATAAAAACCTCCAAAAAGAAGTTCTGTAATCCCCGAACCACCCGGAGTTGGACTAAATTGAGTGATAGAATGCATAATCTCTGATCTAGAAAACAATATCGCTTGTTGGTTCCATGAGAAATCAATAGTATTTACCAAAGCCATAATAATCAAAGTGATCGCAAAAAATCTTAATATCCAAGCAAGAAAAGTCCAAAGAAATACTTGAACATGGTACATTATTGGTTGATGCCTTAGTTCAGCAGAAGTAATAATTACATCATCCGCAGTTTTCTCGATACTCGCCTGAAATCTATTAATTATGGGAAGCTTACCAAAAAATAATATGATTCTCTTGATCATCCGAGGATGAAAAATACCAAAGGTGAAAACGACGCTATATATAACAAAAAATAGATATATCAATAACAAAGTCCATCCATAACCCGATAAATCATAAGCAGTCCTTGCCTCAGGTCTAACTGCTATGGGCCCCAACACAAAATATATGATCGGTAGGGAAATAAGGAAGAATATGGTGTCAGCTATGACCGAGTAGATGACCAAGGTCACGGTTTTCGCTCCAGACAACTTTTCTTGAGCAAGTAAAAATAGACTTACCGCACTTCCTCCTATACTTGTAGGAGATACTGCCGAAGCAAACTCCCAAATAATGATTAACTCAAAACTTTTAGAAAAACTGAAGAAATTATCAGATAATACCATGAGACGCAGAGAGAGAATTACATGTCGTATAATATACACTAGAATGGCTAATAATGTGTAAAGTAATACACGATCACCCCACTCTATTTTCATGAATTCTTCTAAATCAAACTGTTGCCATACTAATAATAGGATCACACCTATGCCTAAAAGTACAGGTACCACAACTTTGCTGGTACTAATTGATTCGAGTACTTTTTCTTCTTCTTGGGATTGTATTAACTTCTGCTCCGACAATGACTCTTAAATTGAACGATAAAATTACAATATTATCTTCGTATAAAACCCTATTGGGCCCTTGAGGGTTTTAAAAATAAAGCGATAAAATGCCAAAATGGATTACATCCAAAATAGTAGACATTATAGAAAGAACTGAAACCACTAAAAGTTTCTTTTTACAAATGCCCGAATTAACCAATTTTAACTTCATTCCGGGTCAATTTGTAACGCTAGACCTCCCTATTTCAGACAAAAGGCAGGACCGATGGCGTAGCTACTCCATCGCAAATGCCCCAAATGGATCAAATATCATCGAATTAGTGATTGTGAAGGTTCCATTTGGAAAGGCTACTACTTATTTGTTTGAAGAAATGCAAATCGATAGTGAGATCATCTTTAAGGGACCCGGAGGGGTGTTTTGCCTACCTAAGGAGATTAAAAAGGAAATCGTGATGATTTGTACAGGAACTGGAGTGGCTCCTTTTCGAAGTATGATCAATCATATTTATAATCATAAACTAGATCATCAAAAACTCCACCTGATCTTTGGTGCTAGAAAGCGATCTAATATTCTATACGAAGACGAGTGGAAAAAATTAACAGAACAGAACCCTTCCCTTCGAGTAGATTATGCTTTGTCTAGAGAAGAATTTGAAGGGTATCAGGGTTATGTCCATGGAATTTATCAAAGAGATTATAGCAACTTGGCAAAAGATCGAGTATTCTACTTATGCGGTTGGCAGAATATGGTGGATGAGGCAAAAAAGGGATTATTGAATTTGGGATATGAGGAATCTCAAATTATAGAAGAATTGTATGGCTAATTTCTGTGTAAATTTAGCAAGCAGAAGTTAGAGATTTTTTTCTTTTATTCTTTTCCCAAATGATTTGATTAGAGCAATTATGGACTCTTCCTCAATGTCGTCTCGCACATGAAAATGAAATTAAATATGGCTGTTGGTTAAAATAGGGGTAAAAACGTTTTTCAATTTCTTTATAAACCCAAATTTTCTTATATTGGTGTAAATGAAACAAAACAATATGAAACAAATCAAACTATCTCCCGTATTTTTCTTTTTTCTTTTTTCTTTAATTTGAATGAAGAACTAAGTGGACAAAATTTTATCCACGTATATAACCAAGAGGTGGATTTAGATAAACTCGAAAGTGGAAAATTTATTAGTAATTTTATTGAATCTTTTGGGGGTGCTCAAGATTTAAAATTGATTCATTTAACGGATATTTCAAGTGTATACAAAGATGGCGTATTAAAATTTAAAATGAGTAATGATGCTGTAATGCCAACTGACCTTTATCCGCTAATGGTAGATTTTAAAAGTGAAAGAGAATATACATGGTATGGAGTATCTGAAAAGGACAAAACTAAAGCCATTGTCAAATTAGTGGATCATTCTAAAGACATGCACCTGTTGATGCTAGAGGTAGTGATGTCTCAATTGAGGAAATATTTAGTGATAGCTCAACTGCGGTAGTAGAAACCACTAATTATATTTATGACATTATGGGTCGATTAATTATGAGTGTCAATTCGAAAGAAGATATTTCAAATTTAGGCTTGTCAACTGGAATTTATTTACTAGTCAATCGATCTGATTCGAATCCTAATGTTGAAAAGATATTTATTAAATGAAAGCAAAAATAAAAAATATAACTCTCAGAATCTTATTAGGACTATTTCTAATCAATCATATTACACCTCTATGGTCTCAAAATGTTGTAATTAGCAACTTTGAAGAGTGGGAGACTGTTGGTGATTTTGAAGTTCCTTCAGGTTGGGTTCCATGGGATAACCCAGTTGTATGTCCTGAAAACATTACAATGAGCTCAGATTCATATCAGGAAGATTACAGTCTGCAACTAGGTGATCATTGTTTAGACTTCGATGATCTAAGAAATCTAATTAATTATAATCACATAGAAAAGATTTATAGTCAAGATTTAGTGAGTTTTAACTTCTTTTATAAGCTCGCAGTTTCTGAAGATTATTATAAAGAAAAAAAGGGTTGTATTTATGTTTTTGCAAGAGTTAACTATGCAGTAAACAACTTAGAACAAAGATATTGGTGTATCGAAAAAGAAGAAGATGTTTCTGAATGGACTCATGCCCAGTTTGATTTTGGTTTAGTTAAGCACGATACTATAAAGAACATATGGTTCCTATTTTATTGTGGTTTATGTGATAATGGCATCGTACCAGTTGGTAATAGTGTATGTAATATAGACAGCATGTACTTTGCTTTAAAGACTCCTACAAATACGCAAGACTTTTCAATTCCTGAAATTCTCATTCACCCTAACCCAACTCAAGGTTTTGTAAATCTCCAATCCTCTGATCGGGTTTCTTATTTCGTTCATAATTTCAAGGGAGAGCGAATTGTAAAAACCAACATGCTGGATAGGAATCATTTGATAGATTTAGCAGAGTTCCCTTCAGGAGTCTATTTTGTAAGTCTTTTTGATGCTGAGAATGTGTTTATAGGTTCAAGGAAGGTGGTGAAGTATTAGATATAACATAAATGAGACTACACACAAAAAATATATGCTATAGCTTTTTCTTAGGACTATTTCTAATCAATCATATTACACCTCTTTGGTCTCAAAATGTTGTAATTAACAACTTTGAAGAATGGGAGACTGTTGGTGATTTTGAAGTTCCTTCAGGTTGGATTCCATGGAATAATGCAGTTGTATGTCCTGAAAACATAAAAATGAGTTCAGATTCATATCAGGAAAACTACAGTCTACAACTAGGAGATCATTGTATAGACGGAAATAATCTAAGAAATTTGATTAGATATGAATACTTAGAAAACATTTTCAGTAAAGATCTAATAAGCCTAAATTTCTATTACAAATTAATTCTGTTAGAAGATTTTCATGTAGAAAAAAAAGGATGTATTTACATTTATACCAGATGCCGTTATGGTGAAGTAGACAACTTTGAGCATAGATTTTGGTGTATTGAAAAAGAAGAAGATGTTTCAGATTGGGCTCACGCCCAATTTGATTTTGATTTGGTAAAGGAGGATACTATTGAGAGCATATGGTTTCAATTTTATTGCGGTGAATGTGACACTGGAGTTGAATCTGTAGGTGGTAGTGTTTGCAACATAGACAGCATGTACTTTGCTTTAAAGACTCCTACAAATACGCAAGACTTTTCAACTCCTGAAGTTCTCATTCACCCTAACCCAACTCAAGGTTTTGTAAACCTCCAATCCTCTGATCGGGTTTCTTATTCAGTTCATAATTTCAAGGGAGAGCGAATTGTGAGAACCAACATGCTGGATAGGAATCATTTGATAGATTTAGCAGAGTTCCCTTCAGGGGTCTATTTTGTAAGTCTCTTTGATGCTGAGAATGTGTTTCTAGGCTCAAGGAAGGTGGTGAAGTATTAGATATTATATAAATGAAACCATACAAAAACAACATATGCTACAGAATTTTTTTAGGCCTACTCCTAATCAATTATATTACACCTCTTTGGTCTCAAAATGTTGTAATTAGCAACTTTGAGGAATGGGATAGTGTGTCAGTATTTGAGCTTCCATTAGGATGGGTTCCACGATCACTCGATGAAACATGTCCTCATAATGTAGCGAAAAGCTCAGATTCCTATCAAGAAAATTATAGTCTTGAATTAGGTGATCGTTGTATTTCTGATATCGCCCATCGATACTTGATATGGCATACAACAATTGAAAATATTTATAGTAAAGATTTAATAAGCTTAAATTTTTTTTACAAGTTATTTCTAGCAGACGAGTTTTTCGGTGAAAAAAAAGGTTGTATCTATATTTATGCCAGATGCCGTTATGGTGAAGTAGACAACTTTGAGCATAGATTTTGGTGTATTGAAAAAGAAGAAGATGTTTCTGATTGGACACTTGCCCAGTTTGATTTTGATTTGGTAAAGGAGGATACTATTGAGAGCATATGGGTTCAAGTTTATTGTGGATTTTGTGATACTGGCGTAGAAACTGTAGGTGGTAGTGTTTGCAATATAGATAGCATGTACTTTGCATTAGAAACTTCTACAAATACGCAAGACTTTTCAATTCCTGAAACTCTCATTCACCCTAACCCAACTCAAGGTTTTGTAAACCTCCAATCCTCTGATCGGGTTTCTTATTCCGTTCATAATTTCAAGGGAGAGCCAATTGTAAGAAGCAACCTTCTTGAACGGCATCACATGATAGATCTAGCAGAGTTCCCTTCAGGGGTATATTTTGTAAGTCTCTTTGATGCTGAGAAGGTGTTTCTAGGTTCAAGGAAGGTGGTGAAGTATTAGATAAATCTATTTGCTACATTCTACTTTCACCTCAAAAGGGCCATTAATAAAGAAGTCCAATAGGGCGTATATGAGGAATACAAGGAGTATGAGTTTGTCATTCAACACTTAGTTTCAGGGAAGTTTGCATTCTAATCCATCCATATCAAAATCCTTCCTTCCAAGCCAGTAATCTAATAAATATAGCCTCTTATCTAATTTACAGCTCGATTAAAACACTTTTTTACATCTTTATACACTAATTCAGTTCACATCCCGTAAAGTAATAGGCATTGCAACCTCAATGCACATATTAAATTATTACTTTTGTTCATCTAATTGGAAAGCAAAGAATCAGAATGGAATCATTCAAATCTATAAAGAACATTAGTAGCTGGACTGTATTTGTCATAGCTATGATTGTGTATTATTTTACCGCTGAGAGAACCGGAAGTCTCTGGGATTGTGGAGAATTTATTTTGGGGGCTTATAAATTGGAGGTAGTCCACCCACCAGGAGCTCCACTATTCATGATTATTGGTCGTTTTTTCGCGTGGTTTGCCACACTTATTTCAGACAATCCAGCAAATATTGCATTTGCGGTCAATTTGATGTCCGGAATGTGTACTGCATTTACCGCCTTCTTTGTGGCAAGGATAACCATGTTATTTGGAAAACTTAGCCTAGTCGGTAGAGACGAAGAAACAGACAGTGGTGCCAATCTTGCATTAGGGTTAGCTGGTTTAGTGGCTGGTCTTAGTACTGCTTTTTGTAGTTCTATTTGGTTTTCAGCGGTAGAAGGAGAGGTATATGCTATGTCCACAATGTTTACGGCAGTTACTTTTTGGTCAGCTGTCAAATGGTATAGCCTTCCAAATGATCCAGATCATGACAGATGGTTGGTTCTTTCTGCTTATTTAGGGGGACTATCTATCGGAGTTCACTTATTGAGTTTGTTGACATTTCCAGCCATTGGCCTCATGTATTATTTCAAAAAGTATGAAAAGACTTCGATACTTGGGATGTTTTTGAGTCTAGTAGCAGGAGCAAGTGTTATTGTATTTATACAAAAGTTTGTCATTGTTGGAATTCCGACTTTATGGAAAAATCTAGAAGTATTTGCTGTCAATAGCCTTGGTTTACCTTTTCATAGTGGGGCGGTTTTAGCATTTTTGATTTTAGGCGTGTCCATCTTTTTTCTTATAAGATTGACACACAAAAAAGGCTGGCGTCTAGCCAATCTTCTAACCGTCGCAGCAGTCATGACTATGATCGGTTTTTCTACCATCGGTGTTATTATAATTAGAGCCAATGCCGATACGCCTGTCAACATGAATGTACCTAGTGATGCACTGCGATTATTGCCGTATCTAAATAGAGAGCAATATGGAGAAAGACCCTTGTTATTTGGTCCTCACTTCAAAGGCAAGCCTACTGAGTTAGCAAGAGAAGATCGACTCGGGAGAGTTGGAGATAGATATGAAGTGGTCGATGAGAAATTAGATTATGTTTTTGATGCGAAGGATAAAATGTTTTTACCGAGAATAGGACACAATGATGGCCCTAGACCTGAACTACACGAAAACTGGTATCAATACATTTATGGTAAAAAATTGAAAGGAGAACCTGGTTTTGGATACAACATGCAATTCATGTTGAAGTATCAAATGGGGTGGATGTATTGGAGATACTTTATGTGGAATTTTTCGGGTCGTCAAAATGGGGCACAAGGATTCTATCCTTGGGATGTCAGTGATGGAAATTGGTTATCAGGGATAAAACCGTTGGATGAATGGAGACTTCACAATATGGATGAAATGTCAGAAACAATGGTGAATCATCGAGCCTATAACAAATACTATATGCTACCATTCATCTTCGGATTGATTGGTATGTTTTTCTGCTTCACACAAAATAAAAAACACTTCCTGATTCTACTTACCCTTTTCACCATAACGGGGATCGGGATCATCATGTATTCTAATCAACCACCAAACGAGCCTCGAGAAAGAGACTATGTATTAGCCGGTTCGTTTTTTACCTACTGCATTTGGATTGGGCTATCGGTGGTCGCCATATTCAAAATGCTGCAAAGTAAAGCAAACTTATCAGGCATAATGCCGGCTGGAATTGCGGGAGCCATTGTGTTGATTGCACCTATACTTATGGGGACTCAAAATTTTGATGACCATAATAGAAGACATCATTATGCTTCTCGTGACTATGCCGCTAACTTTTTAAATTCGGTAGATCCAAATGCAATTATATTCACCTATGGAGATAATGATACGTATCCACTATGGTATGCACAAGAAGTGGAAAATATTCGTAGAGATGTAAGGGTTGTAAATTTGAGCTTGATTGCAGTAGACTGGTATATCAATAAGCTTAGAAGTAAAGTCAATGATTCAGCTCCATTAAAGTTAACCTTACCACAGGAAGCTTATTTAGGTAAAAATAGAAATCAAGTGTTTTATTATAATCGAGAAGATCCGAGTAAACCCAATGATGCAAAAACACCTAAAAATGTTTTTCAGGAACTTATGAATATTGGAGATAAAAGATTTACCATCGATGATCAAACCATTATGTCAACGAGAAATTTATTTATTCCCATTGATCGTGAACGGTTAGCTCAAAATGGTCTTGCTATTCCAATAGATTCTAATTCCGTCAATCAGATCAATATTAGTCTCCCTAAACGAGGTTATATTTCTAAGGATGAATTAGCTGTGGTCGATGTTGTAGCAAGTAATATCCATGATCGTCCGGTTTACTTTGCAGTAACCTGTAAGAACGAAAAACTTCTTGGCATGAATAACTTTATGCAATTAGAGGGATTGGGGCTCAGAGTTATTCCAGAAATGAATCCAAGCATCAAAGGACTTTCTATCTATGGAAGTGGTAAGGTAGAAAAGACCAAGGCCTATGATAATATCATGAATAAATGGACATGGGGTAACTTTGATAAAGTGGAAACTTTCATTGACGATAGTTATGCGGCAGAATTACAAGCTATGAGAATTGTAATGATGAGAACTGCTCAAGAATTGTTGGACGATGGGGAAAATCAAAAAGCAATTGATATTGCTAAGAAATATTTTGAAGGATTTCCACATTTCAACTTCCCATACGAAGAACAAATAGCTCCATTTATTGAAATCTTGATAGATGCGGGAGATGTAGAAGCAGGGAAAAAGCATTGTCGCATTCTAGCTGAAGAATTAGCTCAAAGAATACATTTTTATGACTCTTTAGATGATGCAGATTTTACAAGTTATAAGCAAGACTTTGGATATGCTCTGAAAGGAGTGAGTGATGTCATAGAATTTAGCCGTAAGGTCAATGATCCTGAATTTAGACAAGAAATGGAACAACTAGTAGGAGAATATGATATGAGTAAAATGAAAAAATAACCTTTAATTTTAAAATTATGAAAGTAGGCATTGGCAATGACCATGCTGGTTTTTCCTATAAGAATTCTATCAAGGCTCACATTGCGAAAGCTGGTCATCAAATTGTAGATTTTGGAACAAATTCCATAGATTCCGCAGATTATCCTGACTATGCTCACCCTCTCGCATCTAACATTACAGAGAAAAAGATCGATATTGGAATCCTAATTTGTGGCAGCGGTAATGGAGTCTGTATGACGGCTAATAAACACCCTGAAACTCGAGCTGCATTATGTTGGAATGGACAAGTTGCCTTTTTAGCAAGAAGACATAATAATGCGAATGTAATTTGTATTCCAGCAAGATTTGTAGCCTTAGAATTGGCTTTAGAAATGATTGATGTTTTTCTAAACACAGAATTCGAATCAGGAAGACATCAAAGAAGAGTTGAAAAAATTTGTATTTAAAAAAAGTAAATGAAATCCATGCGCCCCTTAATTATTTTCTTCCTTAGCAACTTACTCTACACTAATGTATTTTGTCAATTTATCTCTGAAGTCGTTCCTCCAGATACATCTATTCCAATTCAAAATGACACCTCCGAGGCAAGAATTAAGTTTGCTAAAACAATTACGGCAGACGATATTAGAGCTCATTTAGAAGTTCTCGCATCCGATGAATATGAAGGTCGAGAAACTGGTGAACCGGGTAACAATAAAGCGGCTCAATATATTGCCGATTACTTCAAGAAGCTAGGCTTACCTATCATCAGCGAGGAGTTTGAATATTTTCAGCCCATACAATTTACATCTGCAGGTTGGGAAGAAACAGAGATCAATATAAACGGTAAAAAATTTAAGCATCTATGGGATTACCTTGCCTTTCCTACATCCTGGGATAACATGCCTACTTTCAATGTAGATGAAGTGATCCATCTTGGGTATGGTATTGATGACCCAAAATACTCTGACTACAAAGGAGTCGATGTGAAAGATAAAGTCATCCTGATCGATATGGGTGAACCCGTCAATAAAGATAGTATTTCCTATATCACGGGCACCAAGACAAGTTCTAAATGGAATAATAATATTGGAGAAAAATTACAATTGGCGAAAGCTAAAGGAGTCAAAATGGTATTGATTCTCTCTCCCGATTTGAAATCCTTTTTGATGGAAAATAGAAAGTATGTACTTGGACCAAGTCTAGAATTAGGGGATCTAAATTCGATGGAAAAAACAGTTCCAAATCATGCTTACGTTTCTACCTCTTTAGCTAAAGCGATCATTGGTAAGCAAAAGAAGAAAGTCATAAAGAAAAGAAAGAAAATTCTGAAAAAAGGGAAAACCAAGGCCATTGACTTACCTGCCGATTTTAAAGCTAAGTTTGGAAATTACATGGATTTAATTGAAGGCTTTAATGTGATGGGATATATTGAAGGTTCTGATCTGAAAGATGAAATAGTGGTGGTTTCTGCCCACTTTGATCATCTAGGAGTGAGAGGGGAAGATATATTTAATGGCGCTGATGACAATGGTTCTGGTACGAGCACATTATTAGATATTGCCGAAGCATACACCATGGCTAAAGAAGCGGGCTATGGTCCAAGAAGAAGCTTATTGTTTCTATTGGTGACTGGTGAAGAAAAAGGATTGCTAGGTTCTCAGTATTTTGTGGAAAATCCGGTCTTCCCACTAAAAAGTATGGTTGCTGATATAAATGTAGATATGATCGGTCGAGTGGATGAAAAATACAAAGATAATCCTAACTATATCTATGTAATCGGATCAGATCGATTGAGTACTCAGTTACATGAAATCAATAAAAATGCAAACAATAATTTTACTCAAATAACCTTAGATTACACTTATAATTCGGAAGAAGACCCCAATAGATTTTATTATAGATCAGATCATTACAACTTTGCTGCTAAAGGAATCCCCGCAATTTTCTATTTTAGTGGTGTACATGAGGATTATCATAGACCAACTGACACAGCTGATAAAATAATGTATAACAAAGTGGCTACTATTGGAGAGTTAATATTTCAAACGATTTGGGATTTATCCAATCGAGATGAAAGGATTGTCGTTGACGTAGAAGAACTAAAGGATTAGGTAGTCCAAAGAAAAATCAAATTATGAAATACTTATGTTTAATACTCCTATTAGGCCCTCTATATCTATGTGGTCAAATTGGTGATTCCAACTTTAGTTATAATGATCCCGCAAGAGGAGGAAGAACCATCACTGGAACTATATATTATCCAGCAACTGCAAATGGAACAAATACACCCGTTGCTGCTGGTCAGTTTCCAATTATCGCCTTCGGTCACGGTTTCACTATAGGAGTTGCTGATTACTCCGCATGGTGGAATGGACTAGTGCCATGTGGTTACATCATGATTTTTCCAGATACAGAAGGTGGCCTTGCACCAAGTCATGGTGATTTTGGAGAAGATCTCTCTTTTCTTGTGAATGAATATTTAGCTCAAAATGCAACCGGAGGATCTATGTTTTTCCAAAAACTAACTGGTGCCGCAGGTGTTATGGGCCATTCTATGGGAGGTGGGTGTGCATTTTTAGCGGCTGACGGAAATCCAAATATTAATACCATTGTTACATTGGCTGCTGCTGAGACCAATCCATCTGCCGTAGCTGCCGCTGGGAATCTCACGATTCCTAGTTTGACAATTGCAGGTTCTCTAGATTGTGTGGCACCACCAGCTAACCACCAATTACTGATGTACAATGCAGCACCAACATACAAAGCTTATCTAGAAATTATAGATGGTAGTCATTGCCAATTTGCAAATTCTCCATTCCTCTGTACGCTAGCCGAAGGAACATCATGTGGTGGATCGGCTGCTAACTTTATCTCTCAAGCTGATCAACATACGCAGATGCTTGCCTCTTCTAAGCCATGGTTAGACTTTCATCTAAAAGGAGACTGTGCTGCATTGGCCACATTCGATACTTATCTGACAACAAGTCCAGATCACACATTTATGGAAATGGGGACGTTGAACTGTACTGCATGTCCTACGATCACAGGTGTTACTTCTAATGTTACTTCAGATCAATGTGATTCAGGTGCAGGAGTGAGTGTAAATTATACAGCCACTACAAGCACAGGGACCAATGGTATAGATTACGATATTATTTGGACCGTAAATGGAACAGTCCAAGTTAGCACAGCTGATGTTATAACAGTCAATTTATCCCCTTTGGATGGATGTACTGTCCTTTCATCACCAACTGTAACGGCCCAATTATTTTGTTTGAGTACAAGTACCTCTCCTAACCCAGCTGTAAGTAATGGTACTGCTAGCTTTAATGTATACCCATCACCAGTTTTAGGTCTAGACTATTCATTGACTGATAATGCATGTACAGTTTCCGTAAATGATCTATGTGGATCACTCGTCATAAGTAATAACCAAGGTGGGGGCTCAAGTTTTACAATTCCTCCAGGATCGGCAAATGCGGCTGTAACATTTAATATTTCATCCAATTCATCTGCTCCAGCTAATTGTCAAACTACAGCTAATTTAACAGCAAGTTGTGCTTGTCTAGCAATCCTTAATTTAACAGGTACTGAAAATGGAATAGCGGATAATGAAGCTTCGGACTTTATTGAATCAGATCAGGTACTGACTGCTACCTCTATGGTTGATTACGATGCAAAAAATTTAGTCCTATTAAAATCAGGTTTTTCTGTTGATTTAGGAGGCGTTTTTATGGCGTTTATTGATGGTTGCAATATGGGAGCCGGTGGCGTAAATTTGAAATCAGATACTGAGAGTAAGCAAAAATAGAATGTCAATCAAATTAATAAATTGTAGGTTAAGTATTACGACCTTATACTACAATGATTGTTGAAAGTCAAACTATATATTTTGTAAATATTGATTATTTTCAAATTTATTTTGGTATTTGTTTGACTTTTCGAATTTATCGGTATATATTTATAGTATAATAAAACACATTGTATGGAACCACCATACCAGAGAAAGGTAGCTGAAGAAGCTACCGAAATCAAAAGCAACAGGGAACATCCCGTTTTTAACTAGGTGTACAATATTATAATTGATTGCACAACAACTAATTGAAAAATAAAAAGACGGGAAGTAAAAACACTTAAAATCCTATTTAGGTGGCCCGAAGAAAAAAAATAGTCGGACTTATACAGTCCGGCTTTTTTTATTACAATGGATTGACTTTAATTAAAAGATCAATTTCTTTTATTTATTCTTAGAATATAAATCCCAAAAATTATATGAATAAAACCTAATACCACTCATACATAATCGTATAAATCCATTTCACTATTGACTATATCTAGGATTCTAATTAGAATTAAGATTACGCTCACAGATAAGATATATTTTCCAATTGGTTTTTATTCCATCTATAATATTTTTAAGCTGTTACAAATTTACATCTAGGACTCATAGATTTTGATAAGCTTAGGGTCAATATATGATATCATTTTTATTCAGTAGGGGGCAGCCGATGAATATGTGACAACCAGAACTTAGAGTACAATTATTGTTCATATTCCTTTTATAATTTAATTTGTATTTCGTTTACATTTAATTATTCTAAAAGATGACGAAGGAAATGATGATATTTTTTTGAGCATATCTATCTGCAAAAATTTAGATTCCCTAAATTAATAGATTGGTCAATCGAAAAAATAGAACAAGGTTACGATTCAGAAAACCTTCTAATACTTGCCTCCCTTGAATATGATTCAAATAAACAAATCATCGAAGAATATTTCCATAAAACGATCAAAGATCTCAACTTTGTTTTGCCAAGATATGAATTCGAAAAACCAGACAACAAAGTTCAGTATATAATTAAATCAATGAACAAAGGATATCAATCAGCTCAATCAACGCTTGAAGACTTGGTAGATGCCTGTACTGAATGTAATTGTTCAGATCGCTTATTGCCGTATTACAGCTTAAGCGACAGAATAGACTTATACATTTTTGAAAATACTAAGATATTTAAAGAACAAACTGGAAGTAATTCCTTAGAAGAATTTATTAAGCGAGAAATAAATAAGGAATTTGAAAATAAATCCACGATTTATGCATACATATATGTGCATATTATGATTTTGGTCGGAGACTTCCACATAAATACAATTCATTGAGAAATCATACGTCACACCTTAATAAAATATACATCAGAATTATTTCTCTTGATTCCGTTCACTTTGAATCCACCATTTTCAGGGATCTCTTCGACAAAATCGAAAACACTACAATCACTAGGTAGTCCCGTAAATAATAAAGAAAATGAATAAACCGAAGCACCGGGTACTAATGTCCAAGTTGGAAACATGGTTATATTATCCGCGTATACTAATTCGCTTCTATGAGCAGATCCTGTAGCATAAAGAAAGGTTGTTGGCCAAATTCGAATAAGACAATCGTCAGAGTTCATTGCATCAAAAAGACAATGAATTAGTACCTGTCGCTCCTCTTTTACTAATGTTTTTAATTCAGCTAGAAGTTTTTTTTCTATCTGAATTTTGGGTTTTGTTATTACTGTAGACACGCAAATGATTTTTTAGTTCATTACAATCTTGAAGTAATTTCATAAAAATTTTCGAATAAACATAGGAAGTATCAATAAGTCTGCGATTACAGCTCCAATTAATGTAATAGAAATTAAAACTCCGATAATGATACTTGGTGGATGAACGGAGAATAACATAATTAAAAATCCAAAAAATAATATGATTGTAGTATAACAAATGGCTTTTCCCGTTTCCAAAAATGTGATTTTCATAGCCTCTTCTTTATCTCCTGTTCTGTCAAACTCCTGCTTGAATTTGCTAAGAAAATGAATGGTGTCATCCACGGCAATCCCAAATATCAAAGCAAAGACAATAGAGATTACCGCTTCCAATTCGATATGGAAAAAACCAATAATCATAGCTGCCAATATAAGTGGAAGCACATTAGGAATGAGTGAGATAAATAACATCCTTATATTCTTAAATAAAAACCCCATAAGAAAACTTATAATGACCAAGGCCATACCCAATCCTTGAATTAAATTATTCCGCACGTACTCTGAATTTTTATCGATGATTAGTCCAGTACCTGTTCTTCGGATTTCAAAAATTTTAGGATTCATATTATTGACAATCCATAGGTCGATATCGGTCGATATTTCCTTTATTCTATCTGCTCCTAAATCCTGAATTCTAGACGAAACCCTTGTCTTTCGACCATCTTTACTAATAAGGCTAGAAAATAAATCCATCGGCATCATTCGACTTAGTGCTTTCAATTGTACAAACTCATCTTTAGGTGGAATTGAATAACTTCCTTCTAAATTTCCTTTAGCCATGTAATTCATAGATTTATATAAAGAAGCAATAGAACTTACCGCATTGGTGAAATTTAATTCCTTTAAATAATTTTCAAAAAGATCTAGGTTTCTTATCGTTTCGTAGTCGTCTATCTCTACGCCATCTTGTAAAGTAACTACAAATTCATAGGGTCTAAATCCTGCAAAATTTTTCTCAAAATAGTGGAAGTCTTTAGTGATTTTTTCTCCTCTAGGAAGATTGCTTGCAATGTCATAATTCGTAGATATTTTAGAAATTCCTACAACACTTAAAACCAAGAATATTCCTAAGCCAATACTTATTCCTTTTGGGTTTCTCAATGTAAATAATCGGAGACGATCTAAGTATTTAGCCCAAATATCTTCTTTGTCAGAATTTCTTAAAAACTTTTCTTTTGGGATCAATGAAATTAAAGAACAGCTAAAAAATATCGTACAGATATAAGCGATGATAACTCCCATTGCTGAATTGATTCCAAAGTCCTGAATGGGTTGAAGTTTTGATGTCATAAGGCTTAAAAAGCCAATAGAGGTAGTCAAGGAAGTCATCAAGGTAGCTAAACCAATTTCTTTGACCGTAATTAAAATGGCTTCTTTTTCGGACTTTCCTTTTCCCGCTTCATCTATATATTTACTCATTATATGAACGATGTCCGAAGTCCCAACAATAAGCATAAGGACCGGATAAAATGCGGCAATCGCATTTAGTTCTCTTTGTAGAAGTGATAAGACTCCGAAAAAAAGCAGAAGACCTAATCCAATGGAAACATACGCAATTAGTACGGGTGCCCAACGTCTAAATAAGAAAGCTAAAATAAAACCAACCAACAATGCACCAAAAGAAGTTGACATAATGACTTCTCTTTTCTGCATCCTTGAGAGCTCATCTTGAAAATAGGGCCGACCTAGATAGTGTATCTTTTCTGAATCAAATTCTGAGGCAGCAGCATGGATGACACTCATTAATTCTTCAGACTCCTTCATACCAATCTGATCACTCGTCCTTATAAAGACGCACAATGCAGTTCCTTCTTTATTGATTAGGTTATAGAGAAAGCGCTCATCATTCAAAATTTTATCTCTACTTTCTTCTAATAAGTCATCATTATTTGGATCTAAAACAATTGGGGCGATAAATCCCTCATCCGTTTTTATCGGTAGCTTAAGTTTTGTTAGACTTTGAATATTATCGACATGTTCAGCTTCTTGACATTTGTCGACAAAACGATCTACTTTCTGGAGGAAAGAGCTTTCGAAAACACTGGGCTCATTTTCTATTGCAATTAATAGAAAATTATCATCGGTACCGAAATCTTCAATAAACTCTTCAAAAAACACCAAGTCTTCATCACCTTGAGGAAAAAATTGCTCAAAACTGAATGAAAATAGAAGAAATGGCAATGAAGCAATACTCAGTGCAGCGAAAATTCCAAATATCACTAGAATTTGCTTCCGATATGTATACAATCTTTCGATGCCATAAATAACACCATTTTTCTCCACCTTGTTGTAGAAATTTTCAACTAACTTTATCCTATGCTTAAATCTCATTTCACAAAAGATAAAGTAGAAGCAGGATGCGATGAAGCGGGTCGGGGCTGTCTAGCGGGACCAGTGCATGCTGCCGCCGTAATATTCCCTAAAAACTATAAAAATAAAGCCTTAAGGGATTCCAAGAAACTGACTGAAGAAATGCGAGACAAGCTTGCTATCCAAATAAAAATAGATGCGTTATCGTGGGCTATTGGAATATGCAGTCCGGTGGAAATTGATAAATACAATATTCTAAATGCCTCTTTTCGAGCAATGCACAAGGCTTTGCGAAAATTAACGATGGCTCCTGAGCTAATATTAGTCGATGGAAATCGATTTAACCCCTATAAAAAGATTCCTTATCAATGCATTATAAAAGGAGATGATAAATATTTGTCGATTGCGGCAGCTGGAATTCTAGCCAAGGTAACGCGTGATCAATATATGAAGAAAAAAGCATTGAAATTTCCTCAATATCATTGGATAACCAACAAAGGATACCCAACACGAGCCCATAGAGACAGCATTGCACAAAATGGAATTACGCCCTACCACAGAAAGAGTTTTCAATTATTACCAAGAGACGAGTCTATTGAAAAAACTTCTGAGAATGCATTTCAAAAAATGCATGACAATCGACTCGACAAACTTTTTAACAAACCAATCGATAAACCTTTTGATTTAAAGGACTAATTTTTTCTCTAAATACATGGTAAAAGAAAATACTTACTTTTACCAATTAAATCTCCAGTCATTAGCAAAGCAAAGAAAAGATATGGTCAACATTTCCTGATAAATAAGGGGATCGTTGGAAAAATTGTAGAAGCTATTTGTGAAGATATTCCACCCTCTGGCAATGTCTTGGAAGTGGGTCCTGGGCAGGGTGTTTTGACTCGATTCCTTGTGGATCGAATTGATCAGTATAAAGTAGTCGAGATTGATCAGGATATGGTGGATAAGATAAATGCAGATATACCTCAATTAAGGGCAGATCAAATTATATTTAAGGACATCATGAAGCTAGATGTTCGTAATGTATTCAATGATCAACCGTTTTCCTTAGTAGGAAATTTTCCATATAATATTTCTTCTCAGTTGCTCTTTATCATGTATGAATATGAAGACTTGATTCCTACAATGATTGGCATGTATCAGAAAGAAGTGGCAGATAGAGTATTGGCGAGTCATGGAAATAAAACCTACGGAATATTGAGTGTCCTACTCCAAAGTCTTTATGATTGCAAGAAATTATTTAATGTATCGCCGGGTTCATTCAATCCACCGCCGAAGGTAGATAGCACGGTCATCAAGTTGACAAGGAATCCAGATAAACAATTAGATTGTGACAAAAAGCTTTTCAAAAGAGTGGTGAAGATGGCATTCAATCAAAGAAGAAAAATGCTTAAAAATAATCTCAAATTATTGATTGGCGATGAAGAAATATTGAAGGAAGAAATTTTTTCTATGAGAGCTGAGCAACTTTCCGTAGCTGATTTCATTAATATTACAAAACGTATAGAAAGTTTAAATTTAAACCAATAAAATGAGTTTAGAAACCACAGTAAATGCAGATTTAAAGACGGCAATGAAAGAGAAAAATCAAGCCGCATTAAGAGGTATAAGAGCCATCAAAAGTGCTATCATACTTCAAAAAACTGATGGGTCTGGTACTGAATTAGATGATGCCGGAGAAATCAAATTACTACAAAAATTAATCAAGCAGCGAAAGGATTCTTTGGAAATCTACGAAACACAAAATCGAGCAGATTTAGCAGTTGTAGAAGAAGAAGAAATTGCCGTCATTGAAAAGTATCTACCCAAACAGTTATCTGAAGATGAGTTAAAACCGATCATTCAAGAGATCATAAATACCACCGGTGCTGAATCGATGAAAGATATGGGTAAGGTGATGGGTATGGCTTCTCAGAAATTAGCAGGTAAAGCAGATGGGAAGACTATTTCCGCACTTGTAAAAGAATTATTGGGGTAACCCAAGAATATTTTCACTTCTTTTTAGTTACAATAAACACCTAATAATCAGATTGTTATATATATATTATTATATATCATAGGGGTGAGATTCCATTTTTGTGTCTTATTATCAAAGGGTGTTGAAAATTATTCGAAAAAAATTACCTGTTCAGAAGTGAGCAGGTTTTTTTTATGTCTATACGGGTGAAGAATTCTTTTAAATACCTTTTATTCAAGCCTATTTTGAATTCGCATTTTCTAAAGGCTTCACCTATTCGTTATTGCTTCCGTGTAACACTCCACAAATATTAGAACTCCTCATACTAAATCTCTAGCATCTCAAATATCTCATCGATCTCATCATATAATTTAAAACCTACATTTTCCTCTTCACTGTTTGAAATAATTAATCCAATATTGGAAGATAAATCTTGAATCTTCTGGATCAATAAATCCGAACATGCTAGAATTGGATGACCTCTGGCAGAGAGATAGAATAAATCCCCATATTTATTAAAGCGTAAACACTCCTTTCTATTTGATGATGCCCTCCTTCAAAGCCATTTCTCCTTTGTTGTAAAAGACACTAAGAAATGTCAAGCCTGTGAAAATTCTGTTTTGACTTTTTTCAATAGGCTTTAATGAATTAGTTCTCAATATGTTACCACAGAAATTCTAATGAAATTGCACAAAATCAATTTTTCTCATTTGCCCTTGCTATATATTTTGTTTGAACATGGTAATATCATTTGCCCTTGCTAAAAGTTTTGTTTGAACATTTGCTATATCATTTGCCATTGCTATATATTTTCTTTGAACATTTTCTATATCATTTGCCCTTGCTAAGAGTTTTGTTTGAACATTTGTAATATCATTTGCCATTGCTATATATTTTCTTTGAACATTTTCTATATCATTTGCCATTGCTAAAAAATTTTCTTTGAACATTTGCTATATCATTTGCCCTTGTAATAAGTTTTGATTGAAAATTTGTAATATCATTTGCCCTGAAAGGGCATGATCAATTAGACAATGGTGAAGCCATTGTATTAACACAAAAACATAACAAGCCCTGAAAGGGCGTAAGCTAATTTCTAAACTCTACTAATCCCAAAAAATCTAACCATGACTATGATATTTATTAGAGCCTATACACTCTTTTCTATTTGATGATGCCCTCCTTCAAAGCCATTTCTCCTTTGTTGTAAAAGACACTAAGAAATGTCAAGCCTGTGAAAATTCTGTTCTGACTTTTTTCAATAGGCTTTAATGAATTAGTTCTCAATGTGTTACCCCCCGAAATTCTAATGAAATTGCACAAAATCAATTTTTCTCATTTGCCCTTGCTATATATATTGTTTGAACATTTTCTATATCATTTGCCCTTGCTATAAGTTTTGTTTGAAATTTGCAATATCATTTGCCATTGCTAAAAAATTTTCTTTGAACATTTGCTATATCATTTGCCATTGCTAAAAGTTTTGTTTGAACATTTGTAATATCATTTGCCCTTGCTAAAAGTTTTGTTTGAACATTATCTATATCATTTGCCATTGCTAAAAATTTTTCTTTGAACATTTGCTATATCATTTGCCATTGCTAAAAAATTTTCTTTGAACATTTGCTATATCATTTGCCCTGAAAGGGCATGATCAATTAGACAATGGTGAAGCCATTGTATTAACACAAAAACATAACAAGCCCTGAAAGGGCGTAAGCTAATTTCTACACTCTACTAATCCCAAAAAATCTAACCATGACTATGATATTTATTAGAGCCTATACAATCTTTTCTATTTGATGATGCCCTCCTTCAAAGCCATTTCTCCTTTGTTGTAAAAGACACTAAGAAATGTCAAGCCTGTGAAAATTCTGTTTTGACTTTTTTCATTAAGCTTTAATGAATTAGTTCTCAATGTGTTACACCCCGAAATTCTAATGAAAATTGTACTAAATCAATTTTTCTCATTTGCCCTTGCTATATATATTGTTTGAACATGGTAATATCATTTGCCCTTGCTAAAAGTTTTGTTTGAGAATTGCAATATCATTTGCCCTTGCTTTATATTTTGTTTGAACATTTGCTATATCATTTGCCCTTGCTAAAAAATTTTGCTTGAACATTTGCTATATCATTTGCCATTGCTTTATATTTTGTTTGAACATTTGCAATATCATTTGCCCTTGCTAAAAAATTTTGTTTGAACATTTGCTATATCATTTGCCCTGAAAGGGCATGATCAACTAGACAATGGTGAAGCCATTGTATTAACACAAAAACATAACAAGCCCTGAAAGGGCGTAAGCTAATTAGCAGAAACTATTAATCCCAAATGTATCTTTAAAAGTGAGTAGGTTTTTTTATTTCTTCTAGTGATAACTTTGTTCAAGGATTAAGTGAATTCGCATTTTCAAAAGACTTCACCTTATGATTATTGCTTCCGTATAACTCTCTACCAATATTGAGCTTAAAACTAAATCTCTAGCATTTCAAATATCTCATCGATCTCATCATATGATTTAAAACCTACTTTTTCCTCTTCACTGCTTGAAAGAATTATTCCAGTATTGGATGATAAATCTTGAATCTCCTGGATCGATAAATCCGAAACATGCTGGAATTGGATGACCTCTGGCAGAGAGATAGAATAAATCCCATTTACATTAGAAATAAATTTTTGGACCGGACTTGGTATCTTGTGTAAGATACTTTCTTTTGGGTGTACGATTGCTTGCAAGGATAACTCATCGATCACCGCCTGAATAAACATAAAATCATCCTCTTGGAACTCCCCCATCAAAACTGGTCCTTCTACCCATTCCACAATTTCCTTACACCGAGTAATAAGATTTCCTAATTCTGCATCATTCTTAAAAGTAAAACTCAAATATTCCACACCCCAGGCTGCAAAATATCTTGCATCTGTTAGATTTTGTACGTTTTGGATTAAGACTTTTCTCGAGAGCATACTTTATAGTCTTTATAGTTAGGCTAAGCGAACATTATCTTGCAGGAAAGGGTTACTTTTTTTCTCAACTCCTAAGTTTGTAGAACTCCCGTGTCCAGAATAAACTTTTACCTCATCACCCAGCGGATAAAATTTATTTTTTATACTGGCAATTAAGGTATCGAAATCACCTCCGGGTAAATCTGTTCTTCCAATACTGCCCTGGAATAATACATCACCCGCAACTAATACCTTTGTTTCTTTATGAAAAAATGAAATACTTGCAGGAGAGTGGCCCGGAGTAAACAACACCTCTAATGTTGTATTTCCAAATTTTATTTGATCACCTTCCTCCACAAAAACTTCAATTTCAGGCGACTGTTCATATGGAATTCCATACATATTAGCAACCATAACACAGCTTTCTAATACTGGAACTTCACCTTTATGTGACGATAATCTTAGATTATACTTTTCAGCAACAAATTTATTTGAAAGAACGTGGTCAATATGGCAGTGAGTATTGAGTAGCAGCACTGGTTTTAGCCCTTTTGCCTCAATAAAATCGACCAAAATCTTTCTTTCACCCTGATTTTTACAACCGGGATCAATGATGGCACACTCCTTCGTACTGTCGTACAGTACATAAGTATTCTCTAAAAAATCGTTAAATGTAAAGCTCGCTATATCCATGTGATTACTTTCTCGGCGAATTTACATATCTTTAAATTAACCCTTACTCATGAGGACTACTATTATACATATAATTTTATTTTTTTTGGTGTTCCAATTTGGTGCCCAAGCTCAGAGTATAAATACAAAATTTGGGAAGAATAGGGTCCAATATCACGATGATTTTGATAAATGGGACCGATATGAAACCGAGAATTTCGTGACTTATTGGTACGGGAAATCTAGGAATATTGCTCATGCTTCTATCCAACTAGCAGAACTTGATCACGATGATATTCAACGTATTGTAGAGCATAAGTTGAATGAAAAATTAGAATTAATAATTTATACGGATCTAACTGATATTAAGCAAAGTAATATTGGAAATGAGGAAGCTTTTCACAATGCCAATAATCAAACCAAAATTGTAGGGAACAAGATGTTTATCTATTTTGACGGTGATCATAATCATCTAAGAAAACAAATACGAGAAGGCATCGCTGCAATATACATTCAATCCTTAGTGTACGGAGGAAATATTCAACAACAAGTTCAGAATTCTTTACTTTTAAAATTACCACCTTGGTATAGTAAAGGTTTGATTTCTTATTGTGGAGAATTTTGGAATCCTGAGGTAGAGAATCAATTAAGAGATGTCCTTGGGAATCAACCCTACAAATATAGACGCTTTGATAAATTAGCTGCAGATTATCCTGAATTGGCGGGTCATTCTTTTTGGTATTACATGGACCAAATGTACGGAAAGTCCACCATTGCTAATCTGATCTACCTCTCTCGTATAAATAGAAATCTTGAAGAAAGTTTTTATTACATTATTGGAAGCGAATTCGAACAAGTCAAATTAGATTGGAGTGAATATTTCTTTGATGGATTAAATATCAGCCAAGTTGAAAAAGAAAATAAGGATAACTATATACCTATCAAAAATAAAAGAAATTATTCGATAACTAATGTAGTTATGTCTCCGCAGGGGGATTCTATGGTCTATATTCTCAATGACAAAGGAAAGTACTTTGTGTATCTCTATGACTTTAAATCTAAGCAGTCTAAAAAAATATTCAAAGGGGGTACAAAGAATATTTTTCAAGAAACGGATTACAGCTATCCGCTAGTTAGTTGGCATCCATCAAAACCAGAAATAAGCATTCTTTATGAACGTCGAGACATTAAATATCTAAGAGCCTTAGAATTAAATTCAAAAGGATATAAAGAACAATCTATTCCTGGAAATTTTCAACGAATATATTCCTTTGATTACTTAACCGAAGACACTTACGTTTTTAATGCTTCTGAAGATGGGTATTCAGACATTTATACCTATTCTGTAGTTGGCCGAAGCAATACAAGACTTACACGTGATTATCACGACGACTTGGATATTTCGGTTGCTACCTATCGAGGAGAAAAAGGAGTTTTATTCTCATCTACAAGAACAACCAATGCTTTACTAAAAGAGGAGTTAGACACCATACTACCGATCGGAAATTTCGATTTATATTTTTTGTCTATAGAGGATCCTAAGAATTTATTTCTTACCCAACTAACTGCTACACCGGAGATTTCTGAGAGAAACCCTTTAATGCTAAAAGATAACGTAGTAAGTTATTTAAGCAATCATACTGGGACCACTCAACGATTTATACTGGATGGTGATATGAGTTATCTGAATAGTAAAAAACAAAGAGGAATCGTCCACCATGCCGTCAACGCAGACGGTGGTAAATATGCCTACACTTATACTCTAAACCAAAAAAATAGAATTGCCCAAGAAGCGATAAAACTGAATAATAAATTCAAATCATCGGGAAATAATAAACCAGGACAGGAGGCAGAATTTATTCCTATTTTTAAGTTTGAAGATGATTTTCCAGAAGGCATGAAATTTCAAAGTGAGTATGAAGATGCAGAAGAAAGCTCAAATACAGACATTTTAGAAGAAGATGCTACCTCAGGTTTTGAGAAATATTTCTCCAATTACTTTTCTGAATCCATACAGGATGGAAAAAGAATTGTGAAGTTTGTTCCGATGCGAGCCAGTGCAGCAATGCTTCGATTTAAATGGTTTGATATTGAGTTCCGAGCCGATAATGAGATATTATTTGAAGGGTTAGAAAGTTATACGGATATCGATAATTCATTGACAGGCCAACCCATAAGTGCAAGATTTAGTACAAAGGTAAAAGATCTATTTGAAGATTATGAAGTTGAGGCAGGCATAAGAATACCCGGTACATTCAATGGCTCAGAAGTCTTTATGTATTTTGATAATAACAAACACCTCTTCGATCATCGATTTGCCTTTTATAGAAAAACCAACACTACTGTAGAGGATGGTACGTTCTTCCCTATTACTCGCTATAGAAGCAATGCTCACCTTGGATTATACCGTATTAAATATCCTTTTGATGTATATCGAAGCTTATCCTTGACAACAACCTTACGATTTGATCGTTTGTTCTTCTTGACTTCCGATGCCGCTACATTAAATGCTCCCGCTGATAGAGAAAAACGATTAAGTGCCAAAATTGAATATATATTCGATAACAGCTATGAGTCTTTTGTAAATATTTATAAAGGAACAAGATATAAGTTTTACGCGGAAGCTATAAATCAGTTTGATTTGTCTGTTACGGATGGATTTGAATTTGATGCAAGCAATGGTTTCACAAGTATTTTTGGTTTTGATGCTCGATATTATTACCCGATTTATAAAAATACCATACTTGCTTTCCGTGGTGCAGGAGCTGCTTCCTTTGGGAACAAGAAAATGTTGTATTACCTAGGAGGTACAGAAGGCGCATTGATCCGAAAATTTGATCAATCTATTCCTGTTCCTAGTGATTCTGAGTATGCATACAAAGTATTAGCACCTAATCTTAGAGGCTTTGATAATAATATTCGAAATGGGGACAAGTATTTACTTACTAACATTGAGCTTCGAGTCCCAATACTTTCTACGATAGGTCTTGACAACATAAAAGTTACTTTTTTACGTAATCTTCAAGTGGTTGGATTTTTGGACGGAGGCCTAGCTTGGCATGGAGCTTCTCCATTTGCAGATGGAAATCCCATAAATAATGCAACCCTAGAGCGACCACCTACAATTATAGTAAATGTCCAATATTTTAGAGACCCACTTGTGATGGGCTACGGATTTGGTTTCAGAAGCACTATTTTAGGCTACTTTATGAAGTTAGATTTTGCTTGGGGCATTGAAACTAGGGAGATTCAGGACAGGAAAGTATACTTCTCCCTAGGCAAGGATTTTTAGCCAAAATAAGTACGGAATAAAATTTGCTCATAAGAATCGAAGGTTTATATTTGCGTTCCTTTTAAAAGGGTGATTAGCTCAGTTGGTTTAGAGCACCTGGTTTACACCCAGGGGGTCGGGAGTTCGAGTCTCTCATCGCCCACAAAAGCCTAATTCTATTCCGGATTAGGCTTTTTCTTTTGATTTTAGCCCTCTTTTCTTACAATGTCTTAGTTGAGACCAAAAATTCAGTCCTCGCTTTATCAATTAGACTTTAATATAGACTTTGACCAAAGATACCTTTATCTTGCCTTTGAAAATTTATATTATGAGAATTGCTCTAATTATTGGCCTTTTAGTCAGTATCAACAATATTGGGCACAGTCAAAAGATGGTATTTTTCGAAAAACTCACCAATGCTTACTGTGGGTCTTGCCCAAATGCAGCTTTGATCGCTGACGCGATTCTAGAGGCTCATCCTAATACCATTATGGTAAACCATCATAAACCTATTACATGGACAGAAAACCCATTAATAAATGAGCAAAGTGCTGCTTTATGGAATGATCTCGATGTTCCTGGTCAGCCTTTAGCATTAATCGATAGAAAAGAGGTCAATAATTCTATTTTATTGGGTATAAGTAAATGGGAAGAGCAAATTGAACTTCAAAGCCTAGAACCACATTACGCAAATTTGACAGTTGAAGAGCTTGCTTTTAATGGTCAGGAGAGATTGCTTGAATTTGCCGTCAAGGTTAATTTTGATGTATTACCTGAAGTTGGTCCTTACCGTATAAATATAATGATGGTGGAAGATTCTGTTTGGGGAACTCCTCAGCATAGTCACTTTGATCACGTTGAAGGTCATCCACTGGAAGGATTAGGAGAAATCATTTGGGGTTACCCTCATCGACATGTGGTAAGAGCTATCTTAGATAGTCAATGGGGTACTTCGGATGTGATTCCTAATAGTCCGATCATTGGAGAAGATTACACGCATACTTACAGCTATGTTATTCCAGAAGAATATAAAGTTGAAAAATTAAGCATCGTATGTATGTTATCACAATATGATGAAAATGACGATTTGGCAAGACACGTTTTCAATGCGTCTCGAACTCAACTCTCGGGATTTGATTTCTTGCTTTCGAGTGATGATTTAGAAGAGAATTTCTTGAATAGTGTATATCCAAATCCTACTCATGATTTGATTACAATGGAATTTGAAAATAGTCCAAAACGTATCCAAATATTTTCCCAAAAAGGAGCGCTAGTTTATAATACAGAAAAGACAAAAACGATCATGCAAATAGATGTTTCTGCTTTTGAGTCAGGATTATATTTTATAAACGTTGAATATTCGAATAGTCGAGTTACGAAACCTATTACTATTTTAGATTAAGGATACTCAGGAATAATTTAACTTTTTAGTAACCTAGAGTTGGTGTTAGAGTCTATAAAAAAAAATGACGCCATTATTGAGCATTTTAGATTAAAATCGGGAATGTCTCCTTTTTAATTTGGTCACGATATTTTGTAAAATAGCGTCAATTTGCATTCCTACTATTCTCACACCCAGCATTTCGCAATGGGCTATAAAGGATTCCACGTTTTCAGCGTTCTTGCTTTATTTCTGAATATCCCTGCACAAAGGAATTTACAATTTCAATATTCTAAAGTTTGTGTATTCCCCTTCTATTAATAACTTAAGGATATATAAACCTTTATCAAATTCTGAAATATCAATGTATTTTTGGTTTTCCAATACAAGCATCCTTTGTCCATTTAAATTATACATTTCGACTTTGATTTTATCCGATGCTGCTAAAGTTTCAATAAAAATATACTCTTCACTCATTGTTGGATAAACTCGCACGTCTAATTTCTTGTCTATTTCCAGATTACTTACCGTAGTATTAAGACACTCTTCGGTCACTGGATTGACGTCTTCTATTATTGATCCGATAGAAATATTTTTTTCAGTGAAAATGGGATAATCTGAAGGGTATTTTGAAGCCTTAAAAACCTGGGCACTGATGTTATTATATTGTATGGGCAAGCCTTCTCCTATGGGACTTGTATAAACCCATAAAACTTCTTGATCTAAGCTCAATTCACTCATTCTACCAGTTACACCTTCGGTAATTAGGAAGTTACCATTCCAAAGAGCTTGTACACCAGATTTTATTGGACTATTCAAAGGATCATCCAATATTACATCTGAAAAGCTCCAATAAAAATTATCTGGAAAATATTGGTCATTACTTTCAATTGTATATTGCTCATTAAATCTTGGTTCGATGAGGTGAATAGATGATCTGGATATTTCGCTTTGCCATCCATTATTAAATACTGAAATTTTACCTTCATTAGGATAACCATCTTGCACCCATTGTGGGTCATGTGGCCCAAAAAGTTTCTTATCTTCAATCGTTCCCGTATTATAAATTCTAGGGTTACCCCATCTCCACAAAATGTCACCTCCTTTATTGCTATTTCCTCCTGAACTAGACATCGCCTCTTCTGTGGTTGTGCTATGGTCGATAATGTACAACTCGCTGGTATGTCTTGAACTAAGGATTATTTGATCTAGGCTTGGGTTATAGTCGATTCCATTAAAATGCATCCAGTCCACCATTCCATTCTCAAATAAAGATTGGTAATTGATATTCAAGCGGTTTGGGTGTTCAGTTATTTGACCGTAATTAGGTAAATTAGGATACTGGTCCTGAACGAGGTGATCCCAAAGTTTCCATTCCCAAACAATCTCAAAGCTGTCCTCTGAAATGGGTTTTATTTCTATAATTTTTTCTGATTCAACGATATCATTAAATAAATTTTCTGGATTTCGACCATTACTAATAGCTTCTTCTTCTGTATAAATATCGTAAGTGATGACCAACACGTTTCCATTGGGAAGCGGTTCTAAATCATGATGGAGTTTTGTGTTTTCATTATCGATATAATATCTCCAAATTAGCTCATCATCCCAGCTTTTCTTTTCTATAATTTCACCAGCTAATCTTATCATACTCCCATCTTCAAGTAAATAACTTGAAAATTGAGGAAGTATACTTCCAGTCCATTCATTCACCAATTGCCCACAGTTATTTATTAAAAAAGTATAGGCGGCTCGGTCTGATGAAAATAGAACATAACCATCGGACATTTCTTCTTTGAAATATTGTAAGCCTATTGTAGGTTGCTGAGCCGATATATTCACATTTGATATTAAACTGAAAACCAAGAATATAAATATGCTTTTCATTTTCACAGGTATAAAAGTAATTGATAACATTGAAACTAGTCCATATTATTTGCTTTGAGAAAATCTAAATTATTTTTTCTTTCTATTTGCTCTTTTTCCTTTCTCAAATTTAATTCCTAACCCTATATAAATATAAATATGTAAATGCATTATTCATTTGGAAGGGAACATTAAGAAGCAGCGGTTATTATTCTAGCGGTATTAAATACTTTCTTCTCACCTAGTTTATATTTTTTATTATTTTTTTATTTCGATTAACGAATTTCAAAGCAAAGTCAACAATTTGACTACTAATTTTAGAATCTACTACTAATCTTCTTTATTAAAGTGCTGCCATCCTTGAGCCGGAATATCGTGTATATTTCCACCAGAAGTATGGAGTTTAATGCCATCTTCTTTTTGGACTACATCCCCTAAAATATACAGATCAGGCATATACTTTATTTTTTCTAAATCATCTGGGTTGACTGTAAATAATAACTCATAATCTTCACCACCATGCAAGGCAACTGTAGTTGGGTCCATATTAAATGAGATCGCTTTGAGTTGTGCTTCTTGACTGATGGGAATTTGGTTTTCTTCGATGTATAAGCCTACATTCGACTGTTGAGCAATGTGGTGTAATTCTGATGCCAAACCATCTGAAATATCAATCATGGATGTAGGGACTAATTCGATTTTGGTGAAATAAGCTATGGCATCACTTTTAGCTTCCGGCTTCAATATACGTTCTATCAATTCAGTAGCATTGTCTAACTCTGGCTGGATGTCTGGATTTTCAATATATATTTGCTTCTCCCTTTCTAAGATTTGGAGACCTAAATAAGCAGAACCCAAATTTCCAGTTGCACAGATAATATCCCCTGGTTTTGCGCCACTTCTATAACATACTTTATCTTTATCAACCCTTCCTACCGCAGTTACGCTTAAGGTCATTCCTTTAGGAGAAGAGGTTGTATCTCCTCCAATTAAATCTACCTTATATCTCTCACAAGCCAATAATATACCTGCATACAAATCTTCCAATGCCTCTACGGAGTATCGATTAGAAATAGCTAATGAGAAAGTGATTTGTTCTGGGCGGCCATTCATGGCGTATATATCGGATAAGTTGACTATGACAGATTTATACCCTAAGTGTTTTAAGGGGGTATAAGCCATATCGAAATGAATTCCTTCGACCAACATATCTGTGCTAATGAGTAATAACTCCTTTCCTATATCTATGACAGCAGCATCATCTCCTACCCCTTTGACGGAGTTTTTATGATTCAATGCAAAATCCTTCGTAAGGTGATTGATTAATCCAAACTCACCAAGTTCGTTTACGTCCGTTCTTTTAGGCTTTTTCATTTATGGCTTTTAGTGTCTCATTCCACAATGTATCTTCTGTTTTTAGTTGAGAAACACATTCTATGGATTTCTGTTTTGATTTAGATTGAATTTTCATTTGGTAGGCACAAAGGTGGATGCTTCTGTCATCGTTCTTTCTTCTCGCTCCATATTTTATGTCTCCTTTTATCGGATGCCCCAAATGCGCTAATTGAGCTCTAATTTGATGAAACCGTCCAGTATCTAATTTGATTTTTAATGCGGAATAATTTTCATATTCTGCAAGTACTTTATAAGACAAAAGAGCTTCTTTGAATTCTTCTGATTCTTCTTCAGCAACAAATGCTTTTTTATCTTTCTTATGATGGGTAAGATAATTTTTCAACTGATTTTCTTTCTTTTCTAATGATCCTTCTACAATAGCGATATAAGATTTTTCAAAAAGTGGACTATGTAAGATAGATTGACTATGAGCTGCGGCATCCTTAGATTTAGCAAAAAGCACTAATCCTGCAGCTGGACGATCTAACCTAGTAATCAAATGCAATTTGGTTTTTGTGTACATTTGAGCTAGTTGTTGCAATGACATATCTCCCGTCGGGTCCTCTTGGACAGGCATCCCATGCGCTTTATCCATTATTATTAGGTGGTGATCATTCCATCTGACAATAGACGAAATGGGAGGGAAATTACTAGACGATTTCTTCATAGTCGCTATAGTCTTCGTTGTTGTCAATGGAATCTTTATTGTTTCCTTGAGAAAGTTGATTCCCCTTAAATAACTTAAAAGCAACGAAAACTAAAAAACCTATTATTATAAAATTCATGGTTCAAAATTAGTGACAAAAGATGAAATAACACCATTACAACAAAAAAGACTGTATAGAAAATCCATACAGTCTCTTATTTATTACTTTAGCATACATTTTTCACTAAAAGAAGTGAGATGAAAACAAATTTTAGTTTGCGATCGTCACTTTTTTAGTCACAAGTTTATTATCAATTTGAATGTGTAGATAGTAAATGCCTGGATTTACATTTCCAACATCATATCTTAAATATGTATTTCCTACTTGTTTTCCGAAATTTAGGGTGTTTACTTTTTCTCCCAAATTCGTATAAAGTGTTGCATTTATACTTGCCGTTTCTGGTAGACCCATTGCGATATTAACATGATCAAAGGCAGGGTTAGGAAAAACTTCTTCTAAGCTATTATTGTAAACATTATCAACAGATGTAACTTCTCCGATTGCCTCAGAGAACTTCACAGATCTTGCATCTACCACTTCATTATCACTATCGGTAATGATAGCCACTACATGCATGTTATCCGTATTATAGTCTTCATTAATCACGAAGTCTGCAAATGTGTGAGAAATAACGTCTCCTGCTATTAGGTCACCTGTAACGACCTCTCCTTGTCCAGCCCAACCTCCTATAAGAGCTCTAGCGACATGATCGTAAGTAAGAAAATCATTAGTTACTTTTCCTCCTAAAAACTCAAAACCACCCATATTTCCTTCGCTTCCACCTGAGTAATAATTTGTTTGACCCCAGGCTCCATCCGTTCCTATGACACCGTCTTCTGTTAGGACAACAGATATATTGTGATCAGCCGTCATATCCTCCATAATAGTTACTTCTATGGTTGGAGAAAAAGCTCGAGTAGTCTCATCAAATGTGGCCGTAGTCTTCAAAGAAGCAACCACTACATCTTCCATTACTTGGATAGAAGGATTCTCAATTCCATCTGGATCAAGCACCCTATTTCTTTGCAAAATTACACTTGGGAATCCAAGAAATTGATCAAAATTTTCAATGGCTGAATTATAAGAACCAACTTGCATTGGATCACTATTATGGACTGCTATTCCAACGAAATGATCTCCAAATCTTTTAGACATTTCATCTAAGAATATAGTCCCTCTTGGGCACCACCCACACCATGTTCCAGTTCCTTCCTCAATCACTACGGCTTTTCCTTCAGTTACTTCAATCCCATTGATGGAAAAAGTCCGATCATTATTAGCCGTAGCTGAGTCATCTGCAGGGTCTCCATTGACGTTTTTTATTGCGACATCATATCTTGTTACACCTTCCGTAATTGTAATTGATTGACTCAGAGTATATTTATATGCATCAAAGAATTTTATCTCTAAATCTGTAAAACTCTCTGTGGTTATATTTCCATTTGACGTAACCTCAACATCAAAAGACTGAATTGTCTCGTAACCTTGATTAAAAACAAGTCCTGAAACAAAGTATTCCTGTCCAATCGCCCCTCTTGATACATATTCGGCACCTGATGTCGTTAAAGCAAATTCTCTAGCTGGCGTATTTAATGGCTGGTCAGCTAATACTACATCATCAAAGCACCACCCATAATTCCATCCACCTCCATCATCATATTCAAATGTTAGCCAAATAGTCTGTCCTACATGTGCGTCCATGTTGACAACAAACGATGTCCAATCTCCAGCTCCTGGCACATCATATAAAAGCTCCCAAGTTTCACCTTCATCTACAGAAATATGGATCATTGCAGTTTCATCTGCATTGTAATCGCCATCAGTGAAAAAGGACTCAAATTCGAGGAATAGTGGTGCTTCAGCTGCTGTCAAATCTATCGATGTAGAAGTTACAGAGCCTTTATTTGCTACTCCTTCACCTGCTGCATCATCATTGAAATACATAAATGTAGAGTGAGCTGGAACAGTAAAAAATTCGCTAGATGCAGGTCCTGATGCTCCAATGTTCCAATCCCCGTCTGTTGTCCAACCATCAGGAATTCCAGATTCAAAATCTTCTTGCCAAACAATGTTTTGTGAAAACGAAAATCCAATGGATAGAAGAAAGAATAATAAACTAAGTAAAAATTTTTCCCATATTTTATTTTGAACTATGACTTAAATCGGTATTTTATAACCATCCAATCTTCAAATTAAGAAAAGAATAGATTATTGTTACCTTCAACTATAATTTATTGTCTTTATGGAGTTCTCTTTAACATATATAAATCTTTTTATTATTAACTTATAATGATTAGTTTATGAGTTGAAGATCTCAAAAGAATATAGCAATAAAATATAACGTCACAAACAAACCAAGGTGATTCCAAATTACTTCAGTTTATAAAACGATATTCTATGCAATGGATAAAATATACCGGAACTGTTTTATTTTTATTTGCACTTTGCATATTCACTGCATCTCTATTTTGGAGTAATTATGCCATTTCCGAAGACAAGATTAAAGTAAAAACAGAATACCATCAATCAGCCATTGTTACTGCTGCCGTGAAAAATGGGATGAATAAGGTTTACTCAAATCAATTTGAATTTGTCAAAGACTTAAAGAAGTCAATAAAGGATGCACAGAAGAATAATCAAGGTAATCCATTTAACTTAGAGAACGAATGGGATTATAAAATCGGAGATTGGGAAATCAAAAATTATGTGTATGATACGGTCCGTGCATCCACGACAGGCTATTTACCTAATAACAAAACGCTCATTTTCTTCTTGACCTTTGGATTAGCGATTTTTGGAGGCTTACTCTTTATTCTTCCTGATTTTTTCAAACCACTAGGCATTAAAAATAATGGAATCTATCATAGTAGCTTAACTAAAGGAATACAATTTTCAGGTAGAAAAATATTACTATTTGGAGCTTTGATAAGCACATTGATCTTTGGATATTTTTATTCAAGTAAAGATATTTTTTGGCCGCTGGTCACCTTACTTGCGGCAGGATTGATTGCTTATCTAGTCTTCTTTAGATTGAAAGAAAAGGATCATAATCCGCCAAGATCTGCCTCTCCAAATGGTTTTGCCATTTTTGGAATAATTGCAGGAGCATATTTAATTGTATTTTATATTTTACTTTATTGGTTTCCACATTTCATTTTGAATTGGATTCTTTTAGTAGATCCAATAAGTGTATTTCTAAGTGGAAATCCTGCCAGTCAATGGTTTTTGTATGGTTTTATGTATTGCCTGATTGTATCTGTAATGGGGATACGCATGATCGCAAAATACAGACATAATAAATATCAAATCCTACGTACTTTTTCTGTCACATTTTTCCAGATAGCTTTTGCTTTTCTTATCCCTGAAATTTTAGTTCGTTTGAATCAACCTTGGTATGATTTTAAAAATATTTGGCCGTTGAATTATACTTTCTTCTTTGATTATAACCTAGATACACTGATGAGTTCTGGAGGCTTAGGGATATTTATGTTGGTCTGGGGAATTGTCCTTATACTCATAGGTGTTCCTGTCATAACATACTTTTTTGGTAAGAGATGGTATTGCAGTTGGGTCTGTGGATGTGGAGGTCTAGCCGAGACTATGGGAGATCCATTTAGACAATTATCTGACAAAAGTTTGAGAGCTTGGAGGTTTGAGCGCTATACGATTCATGGAGTACTCATGTTTGCAATAGTTATGACCATAGCTGTTTTGTATACCTACTTTTCAGGGTCAGAGAAGATTCTATTTTTAAACAGTAATTCCATTCGCTCATGGTATGGATTCTTAATTGGTAGCGCATTTGCTGGAGTTGTTGGAACAGGCTTCTATCCACTTATGGGGAATAGAATGTGGTGTAGATTTGGATGCCCTTTAGCGGCTTATTTGGGCTTGGTCCAAAAGTTTAAATCTCGATTCAGAATTACAACCAATGGTGGTCAATGCATCTCTTGTGGAAATTGCTCTACCTATTGTGAAATGGGTATAGATGTAAGATGGTATGCTCAAAGAGGACAAGATATTGTAAGATCTTCTTGTGTCGGTTGTGGCGTTTGCTCTGCTGTATGTCCTAGAGGTGTACTAAGATTGGAAAATGCGAGTGGTGATATAAGTTCTAGAACGGATGATTTAAGGACTGTTCATATTTCAGCAAATGAAGTAAGCATTCTTTGAGAAAATAACAACATCATCACGATCAAGTCATTTTCAAGAATCTGCTACCTCTATAATCTCTAATAATTCCGCGGTCATCATGGCCGTTGCTCCCCATAATATTTCAGCCTGAGTTTCCGAGATTTTTAGTGGATAATATGGTGCATCTTTCATTACAAAGTTCCTTACTTGAATATCTTTCTTATGTACTCCTTTCATGAGATTTTGAATAGGGGCAACAATAACTTTTTCTACTTCGGAAGCATCTGGTGTAAATATTGGAACCGAAGAAGAAAAAGCTACATAAGGATAGACTACAAAATTACTTACAAATACATAGATCGGTGTCAATTTTCCTAACAATATATAATGTTCTGCTGAAACACCTATCTCTTCTTGCGTTTCTCTTTTTGCACATTCTTCTAGTGATTCATTCGCTTCCAACTTACCTCCAGGAAAGCTAATTTGACCTTTATGTTTGTCATTTTCAAAATGAGAAGTTCTTTTCATATAACAAATCATCAATTTGCTTTCATGGTAGTAAAGTAAAGCTATGACAGCAGCTTTTAGGTGGTTGGTTGGCTCTTGGCGATACCTTGGATCATCTATAGGAGATAATTTAGATTGTGCAGTCCAACCCGGCAGAGGCTTTTCTAATTGTAACTTTATAGAGTGAATTAGCTTAGGTAATTCTGTCAAATCAGGTGAGAGACTTTTTGATATACGCTTCTAGTGCCATAGACATAGATGGAGTTTCTGGTTGTGGTGCCATTATGTTTACTACAAGCCCACGATCTTCAACAGCCTTGAAGGTAGAATTTCCGAATACGGCTAATCTAGTATCTTTTTGCTTAAAGCTTGGGAAATTTTCATATAAAGACTCAATGCCTAATGGACTAAAGAATACGAGCACATCGTAGGTCACATTTGTCAAATCAGATAAATCACTTGCGACCGTTCTATACATCATCGCCTCTTGAAAATTAATATCATTTTCTTGTAAATAGGCTACTACTTCTTTTGCACCTAGATTGGAACATGGTAAAAGGAACTTCTCCTTTTCTTTATGCTTCATGAAATAGTCATGTAAGTCTTTAATTTTTCTTGTTCCAACAAAAACTTTTCTTTTTCTATAAATGATAAATTTTTGAAGGTAATTAGCGATGGATTCAGTCAAACAAAAATATTTGGTTTGCATTGACATCTTGACTCTCATGTCCTCACATAATCTAAAGAAATGTTCTATAGAGTTTTTACTGGTAAAGATGATAGCGGAGAACTCATCTGGACGAAGTCTTAATTTTCTAAATTCCTTTTCTGAAACAGCTTCTACATGGATAAAAGGTCTCCAGTCAATCTCAAGATTATACTTTTGTTCCAATTCGTAATAAGGAGATCTCTCTGGTTTGGGCTGTGATATAAGAATAGTCTTCACAGATTTGTAGGTATCCTTTACGCTAGTTTTCGAACTAGTTGAAGCCATAATTATATTTTAGTTTTTACATTTTGAGCTTAAATTAATCTCAAACCGTAAAGAATTATCAATAAAGGTGCGATTTCGAAGGTGCAAAAGTAAAGAAAAAATTGAAATGTTCGTGCAACTAAATATTTACTACCGATCATAAAAAATCTAAAATAGCGAAATAGACCAAATAATAAAATGATTGCAATCCCCATGTGCATTAGAGGTTTGACCATTCCATCGGGTCCAAAAGCCAAAAAAAGATTGACCGGAATTAATAATAATCCAATACAAAAATTTACAATTGCTATAACGAATGAATACGCACTTGCTTCTGCATTCAATTCAAAAATCCAGCCAAATAACCATAATAGCACATGTCTCATACAATATGCCAACAAAACGATTAAAGTTAGATATAAGACCGCTTTATATGGACTTATTAAGGTGTTTTGATTGATTACTAGGTTGATAAACAAACTGGCATTGAGACCAAAAATGATGTATAGGAGACCCAAAAGTGGCATATTGCTTTTACCAAATCGTCCTTTTAGGTTATTCATGGCGTTCTTATTCAAAATCGACATTCTTAAATCAGAAACTAATCTTCGATTATTAAATAATACAATTCCGAGTAATATTCCAGAAAATAAGAGGATTACAAGGGGTGTAATCATTTTTATATCATTCTTACTCATTTTGGTAGTCGGCGATACTGATAGTGGTACAGACTCCGACTTTTCTTTTTTTCTTTCTTTAATTTGATTTTTCCGTATGGGAATATGGTCAACTTCGAAAGGATTATTGATATCTGCGTCATCCGAGGGAGTTGGAGCTTCTATTATTTCGGGTTCGGGAACAAAAACGGGCTGTATTTCTTCTATTACTACTGTTTCTTGAGTTTCTTCCGTTTCTTCATTTACTCCTAATACTTCCTCTTTGTCTCTAGGAATCGTCTCATTTGTGTGCGTTGGTGTGGCTTCTTCTTCCAGCGATGGAATTACACTTTTTACAGGACTTTCAACTTTAGGAGAAGGTACTAATTCAGTAGAATCCCGATATACATCGAAAATACTTTGACTGTACACATTACCTATTGAAAGCAACGCAACTAGTAAAAATGTATATTTAATTTGGGACATAAAGCAAAATTATACAATCCATATGATGAATGCATCAAATGCAAGTGAAAATTAAAGGAAGTGTTAACAGCTTGTTATTTCGTCATTCTTGCAGATTCTCGTTCAATTTAGCTGTATTTTGTATTAAATTAATTGATTAAGTGCCTGCTAGAATCATACGTACTATCATTGTCCTTGGTGTTCTTGCCATTACTGGAATTGTATTTATACAATATTATTGGGTTTCTCAGACACTGGATTTAAGAGAACAAGAGTTTCAAGAATCAGTTACGATTGCTTTGAGAAAGGTAGCAGAGCAGATATCGACTTACAATAAAACAGAGCTTCCTAAGACTAATTTAGTCCATAGACGGTACTCCAATTATTATTATGTAAATATAAATAGTATCATAGATGCCAACATATTAGAGGACTTACTTTTTCAAGAATTCGAAAAAAGATCATTGAACACGGTATTCGAATATGCAGTCTATGATTGTCAAAATGATAGCCTTGTATACGGAAACCATTGTAATATTAGTGAAGAATCCCAATCTTTTGTAAGAACAGAAAACTTGCCAAAATTTGAAGATTTAGTATACTACTTTGTTGTAAAATTTCCTACAAAAGGAAGTTATATACTTAGTACCATGCGACAATCTATTGCCTTTAGTGCTATAGCCTTATTGGCAGTTGTCTTTTTTGGGTATGCGATGTGGGTAATACTTCGTCAAAAACAACAGACAGAGTTGCAGAAGGATTTTATCAATAATATGACTCATGAATTTAAAACCCCAATATCATCTATTAAGATTGCTTCTGATTATATGATTTCAAATTCTGTCATTAAAGAGAGTGAGAGACTTTCTAAATATGCTGATATTATAAAACAACAAAATAATCGTTTGAATGATCAAGTGGAAAAAGTACTGAACATTGCCAGATTAGAAAAGGATCATTTTGAACTTAAAAAACAGTCCATTAATTTGAATAAAACGTTGGAAGAAATAGTATTAAATGAACAAATAAAATATAATGAAAAACAAGGTCAAATAAATATAGAAAAGTCAAAAGAGAATGTTTTTATATTAGCAGATCGACTTCATTTTATAAATGTAATTTCTACACTACTAGATAACTCGAATAAATATTGCGAAAAATCTCCCATCGTAAATATTGAAATTAGAAAGTTAAGTGATTATAAATGTCAACTGATTATTCAGGATAATGGATTCGGAATAGATAAGGATAGCCAAAAGAAGATCTTTGAAAAATTCTATCGTGTACCTACGGGAGATGTACATAATGTGAAAGGCTTTGGGTTGGGCTTGTATTACGTAAAGAATATTTGTGATTCACACAGATGGGATTTAGAGTTAAAATCGGAGGTAAATAAAGGGACTACTTTTTATATTACATTCAAAACTGCAAAACAAAATGGGGACAACTAAAGGAGAACATAAGGCACACATACTTTATGTTGAAGATGACGAAACGCTGAGTTATGTAACAAAAGACAATTTAGAATTAAATCAATTCAAAGTAACACACTTTCCGGATGGGTTGTCTGCTCATAAAGGATTTTCTGAAGAAGCCTATGACCTATGCATTGTAGATGTCATGTTACCGGAGATGGATGGTTTTCAACTTGCGGAGAAAATTCGTTCTAAGAATACAGAAATTCCCATTTTGTTTTTGACGGCAAAATCCTTGAAGGAAGATAGAATAAAAGGATTACAAATCGGTGCTGATGATTACATTACTAAGCCATTTAGTATAGAAGAATTAATACTGAAAATAGAAGTATTCCTCAAGAGAAAGTTTGTAGTTGGACATGATAATATTCAAAATACATTAACGATCGGGGACTACACACTTGATTATGAAAATCTAATACTAAATGGTAAGAGTAAGGACAAGAACTTAACACAAAAGGAAGCAGACTTATTGAAGTTGCTCATAGAACACAAGAACAACATTGTAAAAAGAAGTAAAATTCTCGAACGACTTTGGGGTGAAAATGACTATTTTATGGGTCGGAGCATGGATGTATTTATAAGTCGAATAAGAAAATATCTAAAAGAAGATCCTAATTTAAATTTAGAAAATATTCATGGTGTTGGCTTTCGTTTGAATGAAACAAACTAGTTACTCAATCACCTATGATTTCTTACTTATTATCTCTTCCTTATTGTTTTA
>Ga0209828_1000169_pt1 | contig 59800 bp, 48 predicted proteins | sample MaitaG_FD_187429 | JGI IMG/M metagenome (GOLD analysis project Ga0209828, IMG submission 187429) | Marine algal microbial communities from Maine, USA - Maine_Asex2 metaG (SPAdes) (version 2) | ecosystem: Host-associated > Algae > Red algae > Unclassified | place: Maine, USA | collected 2015-01-05
TTCGAAGAGCTCACGCCCGGAGAATCGCCCGGAGAATCGCCCGGAGAATCGGCTGGGGAATCGGCCGGGGAATAGATCGAGAAATGAGTCGAGGAGCAGCTCAGCGGGTGCCCGGGGCGCGGGTACCCGGCGCCTCGTCGATGAGACGCTTGTGAATGACGACAACGCCTCGACGCGGCAACGGGTCGAAATGCTGGTTGGCCCAGCAGCCTTCGTCCAGCACGCGATCAGCTTCGACACCTGCCAGCCGAAACTCTTCCCTCACGCGTGAAGCACGACCGAGGGCTAGGGTCGCATTGCCGTTCGTCAGTGCTGTCCGGCCATGGGAGCAGCCGATGAGCGATATGACATCGTTGTCGACGTCGAAGCGGTTGACGATGTCACGCGTCAGCCGCTTGTTGTCCTCTCCCATGAACAGCGAATCGTTGGGAAATACCATGACGTCGCGACTCAACGTCGCGTAGTCGGCGAGGAAATCCTCGAATTGCGACACGCCCGATTCGTACATGTTGCGCGTCGAGTCATTCTCGACAGCAGACAGCTTTTGCCGTGGCAGGGCTGATGCGCCGGTAGATCTCGAGTCGAGGCCATCCGCACGCAGCGTGTCGAGCGTTTGATTTTGTTGTGTGGCCAGTCGCATCATCATGATCGACGTCGGCGCAATGCCATCGTCGTCCACACGATAGCTTCGCTTCAGATGTACTCGGCCCGCCTTGACCTCGAAGGTATAGTCGCCTCCGCCAGACCCTGCATCCGCGCGAACCACATAGTCGAGCCCCTCGTCGGCGGATTCGTCGCCGAGTCGAAGCCGGTAACCTGCATTCTGCAAGGCCGACACCAGAATCTCTGCAAAGCGTGTATCCGGCAGCCGCGTATACAGTGTCGTCCGGTCAGGGGCGAGTGCCGGCACAGAATTCATGGCATCGACGAAATCGAGCGCGACGATGCGGGATCGTGGGAAATCGTCAGCCAGTTCGCCAACCAGCCCACCGGAAGTTCCTGTTGGGTCGATACCCGCCGCTGGAACGTCGTCAGACCTGACTCGGTCGACGGCTGCCGGGAGTACGGTTTCTTCGGCACTGCGACCGATCGCACAGGCACTCAAGACGAACAGTACCGCGACGGAAAGAGCGAGCCGCCCGAAGATTGATCGCAACACCAGCGCGGAGTCCTCCCCTGGCAGTCGCTCATTCCGCAGTCGCTCGATCGGCAGTCGCTCATTTGGCAGCCGTTCGATCGGTCGTGCGGTGACGGCTTCCTTCATGTCGCTTTGTCGGGATCGCGCGGGATGAGCGCGCGACTCTATCCGGCCCCCGGGCCGGGTTCCAGCCCTGACAGCTGGCGCTACGCAAAACTGCGGTCGACTCCTCAGAACGCGTCAGGCAAACTGCAAGACCTGTCACAACGACGGGTGGTCACCTTCAGCCGCCGTGTCTGCGGGCACCTAATAGCAGCAACAGTTCGTCTCGCCGATTCCGGGCCTGTTCCTGACAGTCATGTCCTCTCGGCATGCGTTCTGCTTGAACGCCCCGGTTCGTCCCCATAGAATTATATTTCCGTGCCCGCTCGGTTACCGCTGCATCAAGATGATCAACGAAGAACTGTATCGCAAGGCCGCCGCCGAGCTCGAGTCCGAGCAGCGGCGACCGCACATCTGGGCACGTGCCTGCGCCTTGGCGAACGACGACCAGGATGAAGCACGCTACCTGTACACCAACTTCCGGGTGGAGGAACTGATACTCGAGGAGAAGCGCAAAGAGGCCAATCCGGTAGACGGAGCGGCGTCAGGATTCGACAGCGACGAACTCACGCTCAACCAGCTCGAGCTTGAACCTGCCGATGGCGAGGCGTCTGACGAAACCGTATCGAACGCTCACCTGAATGCCGATGACACCCTACGACCAACCGTCAACCGAGGCTTGCTGAAGCCCGATTCGACAGATGCGACCGAGCTTGCGGGCCCCGACATCGACGATACGCTTGATCTGAGTCAATACGCGGATGATCAGTCAGTCGTCGCCGACGCTTTGCCTGTGGGTCTGCATCAGCAGCCCGCCGACGAGCCGGACGACGAACCCGCTGACGTGCTGCCGGGAGAAGACGATCTCAGTGAAGACGGTCTCTTTGAGGATTCGGCCGTGGCGCAGATGCAGGTGCTCGACAGTGCGGGTTCCGGCTCGCTATCACCCTTCGAAGACGACTTGCTGGAGGTCACGCGAGACGACCGGATAACAGGCGACGATCATGCGACAAGCGCACCGGCTGCCGGTGGACTAGACGACCTCGGCTGGCTGGACGACGAGTACCGTGCAGAACGTCGCTCGCTCGAGAAGTCGTCGCCCATTGCCGATCTGCCCGCAAGCCACTCCGATACGTTCACGCGCGAGTTCGAGCGCCAGGCCGATGATCTCCCCGGCGCAGTGACGCGAGGGTCTGTCATCGTGCAGTCCACGCTGCCTCATGAACCGGCCCTGACGCACGATCCCGTCGTGCACGAGAACGCCGGGCAAGAGGAGGATGCCTGGCACGATGATTCAGCATTGCAGGCGGATATTGTCTCGGCCAGTGGCTCCACAGCTACCGATGACCAAGCGGAGATTGCCGGTGACCTGTCAGGCGACCCGCCCGGTAAACCCGACTCACCCCTTACGGCTGCCACCTTCGCAGACGACTCGACGGCGAACGCTTCGTCGAGCGAGGGGGCGCAGTCTGACGAGAGTGAATTCGAGGAGAGCGTAGTCGACGAGAGCGAAGTCCTTGCTCCGCTCGACCTCGCCGACACCCGCGGACGGACGGAGTACGCCGTGTACCGGCGCGGTGACAGACCGCACCAGGCGATACGCCAAGGTGTCAGCTGGACGGCGATGCTGTTGACGCTACCGTGGCTGCTGACAAGAGGTCTGTTGGGAACCGCCCTCGTCTACGCCCTGTTCGCGGGCGTGGTCGTGGTCGGGCTGTTGACAACCGGACTTGCCTGGTTCGATGCCGGCACCTCGGCCAGTCTCGCGACGAAGGCCGCTACTGTCGGCTTCGCATTGCTTGCGCTGATTGGCCTCTGGCTCCTGCCCTTCGTTCGCGCCAATACCTGGCGTGAAGACAAGCTCGAGAACAAGGGATACGAGCTGGCCGCCTACGTGCGCTCACGAAGCCCGCGACGGGCCATCGACACGTTCGAGAGAGCGCTCCACGACTGACAACCCGAAGCAGTCTGCAGTTCGGCACAGCTGCCTTGACGTGACCCGCAATTCAACGGGTTTCGACTTACGACCGCGATGCAACCGTCGTTACAGCTTTCAAGTCATCGCACAAGAGTGACGCGCCACCGGTCAGGGAATGAACCGGGGGCACGCCGGCACCCACAGGGCGCACGGTAACTGGGGTGGGTCGGGGATACTGTCCCCGGCCCCGATTCCCACAGAGCGGGTAGCTCAGTCGTCGTCCGCGAGGCGACGTTCCAACCATCGCACACCGGCTGTCACGAGCAGTACGAGGGCAATGTATTCGAGTGCCAGCGCCGTGTAGATCTCGAGCGGCCGGAACTCGGCGGTGACCAGTTCGTTGGCACGACGAGTCAGCTCTTCCATGCCGATGATCGACACCAGCGACGACATCTTCAGCATGTAGACGAGCTGGTTGCCCAGCGGCGGCAGCACGCGCTTGATGGCTTGCGGCAAAACGATATAGCGCATGCGATCGACATACCCCAGGCCGAGCGAATCGGCGGCCTCGATCTGCCCCGAGTCGATGGACTGGATCCCGGCCCGAAAGATTTCCGCCTCGAATGCGCTATCGGACAGGGCCAGGGCGATGACGCCGGCCCAGAACGCACCGATGGCGATACCAAGCATGATCGGCAGCCCGTAGTACACCCACAGGATCAGGACCAGCACCGGCACCGCACGAACCAATGCGACATAAACGCGATTGAAGCCGCGAGCGATCGGATTCGTCGACAGACCGGGCAATGCGACGATCAGGCCGATAACTACTGAAATCGAAATGGCGACCAGTGAGAGGCCCAGCGTGTACTGGACCCCGCCCGCGAGAAACTTCAGATTGGACAAGCCGGCCGGAGTGAAAGGCGACACGACGTACCACTGCAGCTTTCCACCGCAAGCGCCCAGCGTAAGGAGCAGTGGCAACGCCAGCAGCCACTTCCAGCGAAAACCCTGGCAGCGAAAACCCTGGCAGCGAAAACCCTGGCAGCGAAAACCCCGGCAGCGAAAACCCCGGTAGCGAAAACCCCGGGCCGACGGCTTGCTGGCCACTGCAATTCGTCCGCTTCTCATGCCCAGGTATTCATGCCCATCAGTGCTGCAGGATGCGTTTCAGGAAAGATCGACCGCGCGCACTGTCCGGCCGCTCGAAGAAGGCCGCTGGCGTCGAGTGCTCGATGATCGAACCTGCGTCCATGAACACCAGCGAATCAGCCACCTGGCGGGCGAAGCCCATCTCGTGGGTGACCACGATCATCGTCATGCCACTCTCGGCAAGTTCCACCATCACATCGAGTACTTCCGAAATCATCTCCGGATCGAGCGCAGACGTCGGCTCGTCGAAGAGCATGGCTTTCGGCTCCATGCACAGACTCCTTGCGATGGCCACGCGCTGCTGCTGTCCACCGGACAGACGGGTGGGTCGCTTGTCTGCCTGCTCCGGGATCCGTACGCGCTCGAGATACATCATCGCGCGTTCCCGCGCAGCGACAGCCGTCAGTCCGCGCACACGCATCGGCCCGAGCGTGAGGTTCTCGAGCACGGTAAGGTGCGGAAAGAGGTTGAACTGCTGAAATACCATGCCGACATCCGCGCGCACCTTGCGGAGTTCCCCACGACGGTCGCTCAGCAGCTTGCCATCGACGCGAATCTCACCCTCATCATGACGTTCAAGGCGGTTGATGCACCGGATCAAGGTGGATTTGCCGGAACCCGATGGCCCGCAGACCACGACACGTTCGCCCGACGCTATCGACAGCGATACGTTGTCAAGGGCACGGAAGTCGCCGTAGCGCTTGCCCACCTTGCTCAAGGAAATGGCCGCAGGGGAAATGGCCGCAGGGGAAATGGCTGCCGGGGCGTCCACTGCCGGCCGCTCGGCGCTGGACGATTGCCTGACCGTATCTTGCACACTTGCCTCACTAACGATGGCCACGGTTCGCGGCGCCGGCCAGTGTAGTACAGCCAACTGCAGGTACGGCCACGTGGCCGCATCACCACGCACGACACTGCCTCCGAATCGGTGCAGGCGCCCGGTATACTTCGTCTCACATCCTGACATGCACCCGACCGTGATGCGTACTTCCCTTCGACAGTCACTCCGCACCGCCCCGTTCGTTTTTCTGGCTGCATTGCTTGCGGCCACCGCGCCTGCAGCCACTGCTGCCGACTCGGTACTCCAGGATATTCTCTCGAGCGGCAAGCTCCTGGTCGGCACGACCGGCGACTGGGATCCGATGACCATGAAGGACCCGGCCACCAACAGTTACAAGGGCTACGACATCGATGTGGTCACTGCGCTCGCAGAGGATCTCGAAGTGGAGCTTGAGATCGTGCCGACCGACTGGAAGACCCTCGTCAACGGTATCGCGGCTGGCAAGTACCACATGACCGGCAGTGCCTCGATCAGCGCTTCACGCGCCAAGGCAGCCGGGTTCACCGACAGTTACTTCTCTCTGGCGACGGTACCGCTGACACTCAAGAAGAACGCCGACCGTTTCAAGGACTGGGCTGACCTCGACAATGAAGACGTGACCGTGGCCGCCACGCTGGGCACCACACAAGAGCAGCAGGTCAAGGAGTTCTTCCCGAACGCTGCGAAGAAGATCATCGAAGCACCGGCGCGCGACTTCCAGGAAGTGCTAGCCGGACGTGCCGACGCGCACATCACCTCGAATGTCGAAGCCGGCAAGCTCGTCGCCAAGCACGACGAGCTGATGATCATGCCGGTCTCCTCGGCACGCGCCCGCACACCGATCGCGATGCTGACACCCCAGGCCGACCAGGTCTGGATCAACTACCTGAACACCTGGATCAAGCTGCAGACAGAACGCGGCCTGTTCGAGGAACTTGGCGAAAAGTGGCAACTCGGGAACTGACATGTTCGAATCACTGGCAGAGCCGAAGGTCGACGCCATCCTCGGATTGATGGCGGCGTTCCGGGCGGACGAGCGCACTGACAAGCTCGATCTCGGCGTAGGCGTATACAAGGATCCGGCGGGCAAGACGCCGGTCATGCGCGCCATCAAGACGGCTGAAGCTCGCCTGCTGGACGAGCAGGACACGAAGTCCTACGTGTCACCTGGAGGCAGCACGGCATTCTGTGAAGCGATGATCGCGCAGGTATTCGGCGCCAAGGCCGACAAGAGCCGCATCCGCGCCGTGCAATCGGTCGGTGGCAGCGGCGCACTCCGCATTCTGGCCGATTTCATACATGAGACTCGACCTGAGGCGTGTGCCTGGGTATCCGATCCGACCTGGCCGAATCACATTCCTTTGCTTGGCGCTGCGGGCATCGAACTGAAACGCTATCCCTACTACGATGCGACGCACAGCAAAGTCGACTTCGCGGCGATGATGGCCGCACTGGGTGAAGCATCGAGCGGTGACATCGTCGTGCTTCACGGTTGCTGCCACAACCCGACGGGCGCCGATCTCGACCGCGCTCAATGGCAGGACGTCATCGCCCTGCTCAAGGAACGCGAGCTGTTTCCCTTGGTCGACCTCGCTTATCAGGGTTTCGGTATCGGCCTTGAAGAGGATGCCGGGCCGACGCGCCTCCTGGCTGAAGAAATGGATGAATTCGTCGTCGCCGCAAGCTGTTCGAAGAATCTCGGCCTGTATCGCGAACGGGTCGGTGCTGCGTTGATTGTCGCGCGCAACACCGCGGACGCCACCCGTGCACATGGGCGCTTGACGACAGTGGTACGGGCAAACTACTCGATGCCACCCGATCACGGCGCAAACACCACCGAACGCGTTCTGACCGATAGTGCATTGAACGAGGAGTGGCGTAGCGAACTCGAATCCATGCGTCTGCGCATGGTGGGCCTTCGCAAGGACTTCAGCGAAGCGATGCGCAAGCGCTCGAATTCCGACCGCTTCGACTACATCACGCGGCAGCAAGGCATGTTCAGCCGTCTGCCGCTGGATACCGCACAGATAGACAGGCTCCGCGAGGAGTTCGGTATCTACATGGTGGGTGATGGTCGTATCAACGTGGCGGGGTTGCCGGAAAACGACATGGACCGACTCGCTGACGCGATCTGCACGGTCACGGGAACGGCATAACCGGGCAAATCACCTGCGCGTCAGACCGCGTACCGACCTTCCGGCAACGGCAAGCGGGCGATGACCGCGGCATTCGCCACCACGATGCGTGTGCCGTATTCCGCATAGGGTATGTCGAGACCACCGATCTCGGGGATCACGACGACCGTGCCATAGGGCAGTTCGCGAGCCACCGCGTCGACATCGACCGCGTCAGGTTCCTGCACACCGATGCGAATCTCGATCTGCATCGTAGTCGGGTCGATATCCAGCGACTGGAACAGCGCCAGGGAACTATGGTGCAGAGCGTCGCGCACGGCGCGGCAGGCTGCCTTGGTGTAGTCCGCACCGCGGAGGTCACTGCCGATACCCGTTTCGAGGATGATGCGTCGTGCCGGTCGCACTGTCGTCATGTCGCGTGCTCTCCGCGGGCAGCCTTGTCATCCATGTCGAGCCAGACCACGGCGGCGGCGGTTGCGACGACGGTTACACCATCACCTTCATCTGCCGGTATATCGAGCCCGCCGCGAACGACCTCGACGCTGGCACGCCCGTAGGGCAGCACGGCGGCAACGGCCTCACGATCGACCGCATCCGGCTCGGTGACGCCGATGCGAATCTCGACCTCCATGGCGTCACGCGGGTAACCGAGTGCCGGCACGACGGTAAGGGAATTGCGGTGCAGCGCATCTTGCAGCGCACGAACCGCGGCCTTGGTGTAGTCCCTGCCCCGTAGATCGGTACCGCGACCGATCTCTGTCACCAGTCGCTTGCGCGTCATTGCCGAATCTCACCGTCGCCCGGAAGTGCCATCATGGCACGAGTGATGGTTGCTGGAGATAAAATGACTTAAACTCGGGCGAGATCCCGGCAGGAGCACCGCCGGGATGCCGGCAGGAGCAGGTGTCACAACGCCGCGTCCGTCGCGGTTTCCAGTTGAAAACTGCAATACTGCCCCCTGTCTACATCCTTGTTCCAACCCGATTCGGAGAGAGAATACACATGCTCAACTTCCAGCAGCTGTCAGCTGGCGTCCTGCTGACGCTCGGTCTGACGGCCGGCGCCCAGGCCGCCGAATGCATCGCACCTGCCAACCCCGGTGGTGGCTGGGACTTCACCTGCCGCTCGGTCGGCAAGATAATGTTCGACATCGGCCTTGTCGATGACCCGATCCAGGTGACCAACATGGCCGGCGGTGGCGGTGGTCTCGCGTACACGCACGTCGTCAACGAGCGCGCCGACGACGAAGAACTCTTCGTCGCTGCGTCGTCAGCCACGGCCACTCGACTCGCCCAGAACGCCTACGGCGGCATGACGGCCGATCAAGTGCGCTTCGTCGGTGCCATCGGCGCCGATCCGGGCGTCATCGTGGTCGCCAAGGATTCACCCTTCGAGTCGCTGACCGACATGTTGGACGCCATCAAGGCGGACCCCGGCAGCGTTGCCTTCTCGGGCGGATCAGCCGTTGGTGGTTTCGATCACCTCAAGGTGCTCATGGCCCTGCAACGCGCCGACTTCACCGACATCACCAAGGTCAAGTACATCGGCGTCGATAGTGGTGCCGATGCCATCACGCAGGTGATCGGTGGCTTCACGCAGGCCATGACGGGTGATATCTCAGAAGTTGTCGGCTTCCTCAAGTCTGGCGACGTCCGGGTTCTCGCGGCCTTCACTGAAGAACGACTTCCCGGCGAATTCGGGGACATTCCCACGGCGCGTGAACAGGGCATCGATGTCGTCGCGGTCAACTGGCGTGGCATGTATGTGCCGAAGGACATCCCTGACGAGGCCTATCAGAAATGGTCCGATGCCCTCGCCGCGGTAGCCGAATCCGACGAATGGGCCGAGCAGATGACGGCCAACGGTCTGGCCCCCTTTACCAAGGTGGGTGATGACTTCCAGGGATACGTCGACGGTGTCATCGAGGAGATCGCTACCCTGTCGAAAGAGATCGGCGTCATCCAGTAGGCGTCATTCAATGTGCGGGCGGCAGCCATGCGCTGCCGCCCGTTTGCGCACTCTCGAATCTGGTTCAAAGGTTGATACCGCATGAGTGATCGTCTGTTCGGGCTTGTCGTGCTGATCGCAGGCGTCGCCTACATCGCCAGCGCGGTGCAGATTCAATCCAGTTTCATGGTCGACCCGGTCGGACCGAAGACCTTTCCGATACTCGTCGGTGGCATTGGCTCACTGTGCGCATTGCTCATCATGATCAAGCCGGATGCCGAACCTGAATGGCCTGCCGGGAAGACCTGGTTCAGCCTGCTACTCGCACTCGGGGTCCTGATCGCATACGCCTATACGCTCAAGCCGCTCGGGTTTCTGATTCCGACGGCTCTGGCCGCAGGCATCCTGAGTTGGCAGATTCGACCGAAGGTAGTCCCTGCCATCATCACCGGCCTTGCCTTGTCAGCCGGTCTGTATCTCCTGTTCAGGTACGTGCTCGGTCTCAGCCTCTTCGCTGTGCCGCGTAGCTGGCTCGGATAGGCGCGAGGACCATGGAAACTCTCTCGCTCCTCGCAGACGGCTTTGCCGTCGCACTCACCCCGACGACGCTACTGCTCGCCGTCGCAGGCTGCATCATCGGCACCATGGTCGGCGCACTGCCCGGCCTCGGCCCATCCAACGGCGTGGCCATTCTGATTCCCCTGGCCTTTTCCTTCGGGCTCGACGCGACAGAGGCTCTGATCCTGATGACCAGCGTCTACTACGGCGCCATGTACGGAGGCCGCATCTCGTCGATCCTCTTGAACATTCCCGGGGACGAACCTGCATTGATGACAACCCTGGACGGCTACCCGATGGCCAAACAGGGTCGTGCCAGCGACGCTCTGGTCCTGTCGGGCGTGGCTTCCTTCGTCGGTGCGATGTTCGCAACCATTGGCTTGATGCTGCTCGCGCCCTTGCTTGCAAGGGTCGCCTACCTGTTCGGTCCGGCCGAGTACTTCGCCTTGTATCTACTGGCTTTCTCCACGCTCGGCGGCATTGCCTCGAACAACCAGCGCAAGGCCGCTCTCGCGTCCTGCATCGGCCTCGCCATCGCCATGATCGGGCTAGACAACTCGACGGGCATGGGTCGTTTCACGGGCGGCAACCTGCATCTGCTCGACGGCGTGGATTTCCTTGTGGCCATCGTCGGCCTGTTCGCCGTATCGGAGGTGTTCGTCTTCATCGAGAGTCACGGCAAGAAATCCGCCATCGGTGTGAAGATCGACAAGATCACCATTCCCGTCAGAGACATCGTCAGGACGACAGGCACCATGCTCCGCTCGAGCGTGATCGGTTTCGTGGCAGGAATTCTGCCCGGTGCCGGTGCTTCTCTGGGCAGCTTCCTCGCCTACATGGCCGAGAAGGCCGTTGTTCGCGACAAGTCGCAGTTCGGCAAGGGCGACCCCCGGGGTGTTGCGGCACCAGAGGCGGGCAACAACGCAGCCGCCGGTGGCGCGCTTGTGCCGATGCTCACGCTCGGGGTGCCGGGCTCGGGCACCACCGCCGTCTTGCTCGCGTTGTTGATGACATTGAACATCACACCCGGCCCACTCCTCTTCACCGAGCGCCCCGATGTCGTCTGGGGTCTGATCGCCGCGCTGCTGATCGCCAACGTGGTGCTGTTGATCCTCAACGTGCCGATGGTCAAGATCTTCGTCAAGGTATTGAGCGTGCCACCCTGGGTGTTGCTGCCCGGTGTCACCATGGTGTCCTTCGTCGGCATCTATTCGCTCTCCGGCAGCTACTTCGACCTGGTCCTGATGATCGTGTTCGGACTGCTCGGCTGGTTTCTCCGCAAGCTGGATGTACCGACGGTACCGATCATTCTCGGCATTCTCCTCGGCAACGCCATGGAAGACAGCCTGCGTCGCGCCATGACGCTCTCGGACGGTGACTGGACTTACCTGTTTTCCTCAGGCATCTCGATCACCTTCTGGATCGCTGCGGTAACCGGGTTCGTCGCCCCGGTCTTCCTTCGCAAGATCATCACCAAGCCGGTTGCCATCGTCGACGACGAGGATGCTGACACGCTGACAACGGCATCGTCTTCAGGTTCGAGCGGGCCTGCCACTGCAGCCGATGCAAAGCGGGATGCTTGACGGCATGGCAATCGAGGGCGCAGCCACGCCGCGTCGCTTCACGCGCGTCCTGGTGCCTTCCGGTGTGCTCGGGCTCGGTTTCGAGCGTGCCGCACTCGAGTCCGCCCTGGCGCTCCAGCCAGACATCATCGCGATCGACGGAGGGTCGACAGACAGCGGCCCGCACTTTCTCGGCACGGGACGTTCCAAGTATGCCGATGCGGTCTGTCGCGCCGAGTGGCGAGACCTGATGGAAGCTCGAGGCAGGCTGAACATACCGCTCGTCATCGGCAGCTGCGGAACCTGTGGAGCCGATGCACAGGTAGACGCCATGCTGGCTCTGACGACCGAACTTGCGAAGGAGCTCGGTCAGGTTCTCAAAGTCGCGGTGCTGTATTCGGGTCAGGCAGCCGAGACCCTGGTCAGTGCGCATCAGCGAGGCGACATCACACCGCTGGCGGAAGGCACTCCGCTGAATCCCGACATACTCCGATCCTGCAGCAACATCGTCGCGCTGGCCGGTGTCGAACAGATTCAGGCGGCGCTCGATACGGGTGCCGATATCGTGCTTGCCGGCCGCGCGACCGATACGGCCTTGATCGCCGCACTGCCCATTGCCCAGGGACGACACGCCGGCGCCGCCTGGCACGCCGCCAAGGTCAGCGAGTGCGGTGCCTTGTGCTCGACGCACCCCACCAGCGGCGTCGTTGTCGTCGACATCGATGCCAGTGGCTTCGAGATCGTCGCCACATCCGAGCGGGCACGTTGCACCCCGCGGACAGTCGCTGCGCACATGCTGTACGAGAATGCAGACCCCTTCCTGCTGCACGAGCCCGGTGGCCGACTCGATGTCACCAACGCACGCTATGCGGCCATCGATGAACGCCGTGTTCGCGTCGAAGGCTCCGAGTGGAAGGCCGACTCACGCTATACCGTGAAGCTTGAAGGTGCCCGCGCTGACGGCTTCCAGACCAGTCTGCTGGTCATGCTTCGTGACCAACGCTATGTCGCGCACGCCCGGGAATGGACCGAGCGGGTCGCTGAACGTCTCAGGGAGAGCGTCACGAGCAGGCTTGCGCTCGCGGCGGCGGACTGGTCGCTCGAATTGCGCCTGATCGGCGTGGATGCCGTTCTGGGAGATCTGGAGACGGCAGCATCGACACCACACGAGATCGGTGTACTGGCTCTGGTCACGGCAAACACCCAGGCGCTGGCCAACGAGATTGCTCGCCTGGCCGATCCGCTGTTACTGCATTGCCCCTTGACCGACGACGAACCCCTGCCCACCTTCGCGTTCCCGTATTCGCCCGCCAGCACCGAGCGCGGACAGCAATACACCTTCTGTATCGATCATGTCCTGACACTCGCAGACCCCGCAAGTGCCTTTCGGCTTGCCGTGCATGACATAGGACGATGAACGTGCACGAGTCAGGGCGATGAGCAGGGCAACGGAAGAATCGCGCGTTCGCGATCACGCGTCGATGGTTCGCGCCAAGAATGCCGGGCCCTTCCGCCTCACGCTCGACGTGTTCTGCAACGATGAAGCGAGCTACGCACTTGTCCGCGAGGGCATCTCGACCGAGGACGTCGCCGTCATCTTCAAGGTCGAACCCGACAGCGTGACCCGTCATGAACTGCCGATACTTGCAGTCCTGAAGTTCAGCCTGCCCCGTCCAGGTGTACAGGGTGCACGCGGCGACCGGGACATGCACGGTGCACAGTATGCCGTGCTGCTGGCAGAGCTCGTGCTTAGAGCCGGGGAAGGTCGGGCCGCGTAGGTCGGGCCGCGTAGGCCGGGCCGCACCGCCACGCCCCTTTCGCGATGTGCACGCGAAGCCGCTCGGGGACTCCGAAAAGCCGGGCCGCCCAGTCGAGAGCGGCCCAGATTCTTTCAGCCGCGGTTACGGGCGACTCAGCAAGCTTGCGATCGTGGGGTTACCGACGCCGTCAGGTGCCAACGACGGTTCCCACTCTGCCTCGGTCTCACCCAGGAAGACAAGCCGATCTGTGCCGTCCGTGGTGAAGAAGGCGATGCCGTCGTAGCGGTTCAGGTTCACACCCGCCGTGCCCCAGTTGAAGCTGATCAGGAGGACATCGCCATATTCGACCAGCGTGCCATCGATCGGGTTGAAAAACCTCTGTTCGCCGGCGTTGTTCTCGGTATAGGTCTCGCCCGTGATCGAGGCTCCCGAGAAGGTCACCTCCGTGACGAGCTTGCAGAAATCACCGGTTTCACTCGGACAGAACTGGTTGACCGCTGTCCAGGTCGCGCCGCCGACCGAGGCCGCGGTAGCCGGAGTGATCTCGCCGGAGCCTGCTGCCGCGAAACGCAGACCGACGACCGGCGCAGCACTGCTCTCGATCGTTTGTCCGGGAACGATGTTCAACGAGAAAGGACCCGCCTCCTCAAAGTCCGAGCGCCCTGCCCCGAAGACACCGGCGGTTGCCGGGCGGCTGGCATCGTGCGTCTGCTGGCGAAGCGATCCGGAAAACGTCGTGTCGGAACCGAGGTCTCCGAAGAGTGATGTCGCCGAGCCGTCATCGTTGAGCGCCAGACCAAACAGTCGGTTATCGCCATTAACGACGTAAACGCCTGCGCCATTGCCGAAATCACCGACGTAATTTCCTGCCACGGTATCGCCGGTCGGCGCACCGCCGCCGCTGGGCCCCGGGGTAATGTCAGGGTTGCCTACCGAAGTTCCACCGTCACCGCTCGCGCCATCGGTAGAACCGTCGCCGTCCGTGCTGCCATCTGTACCACCATCTGTACCACCATCAGTTCCGCCCGTTGTGCCGCCACCGGTGTCGGTTCCACCGCCGTTGCTGCTCGAGCCACCGCCACACGCGGTCAGTGTCAGGCTGAAGACCGCCGACATGGCGAGTACAAGGAGTTGCTTGTTCATCTGGAAGTTTCCCGTGTCCAATTGGGTTGATTCGCGTCACCGGCAAGGTGATCAGGAATATCTGGTTCGTCGGCATGCCGTCCACACGCATGCATGAGGGTCAAGCGATACTCGGCAGAGCATGGGCGACAAGGCGCGGTGATTGCCATGCCAAACGTGTACATCGATCGGGCCAACCGGCGTTCTCGGCAAGACTTATAGAACACATGCCACCCACATGTCATTGTAATGGGAACACACAAACGTAAAGAAGCGCGACGGATCCTCTGCAATGGCCCGTCTCGACTACCGGCGCGTCGATGCTACTACCGATCCACCGACGCCGGTCCGAACGTCTCTATTTCCGGATTGTGACGCGATCGAGGTCGGTTTTCAGCCCCCTCTGACAGTGCTCTCCCTTGCAGAGCGTAACAACGAGCGCCCTGAAAAACAGCTTCGTTTTCATTGTGTTGCAGTCGAGCAACTTACTCCGGTTGCTCGATGATCAGCAGAAAATCGCTCGGACCCGGCTCTGGGTCGTTTTCCAGCTCGCGCGACACGTAGTAGGCGATGGCGCCTGCCGCCAGCACGCCGATACCCGCATAGAGCCAACCCCGACGAATGCGCGGACCTTCCTCGACAACGGGACGGGCAACCGGTGCCGCTGAACCCATGCTGCGCACCAGCGGACTGAACGCATAACCTTTGATGACCCGGTTCCCGGCTTGATCGCGGGCCTGGATGTAATACTCGATCGCGCGGGTATCACCGCTGCCGGTGGCGACGGTCGCTGTAAACAGGGAAGTTCCCCCCACCGCAAGCATCGGCACGTTCTCGAAGGTATCTTCACCCGCAAATCGATAGAAGAGCAGCACTTCTGCCAGCGCACGGTCGTCGACCACCGTCGCGGTGAACTCCTGCACCACGCCTGCCCGACCTGTCTCGACCTGCTCGTGCTCCACGATGGGTGGCTCGACGTCGATATCGCTCTGCGCATGCGCTTGCAGACAGCTCATCAGCATCAAGACGGCAAAGCACAGCGGTCTCGCTCCTGAAACGAAGGCTCGATGTCGCACAACTTTGAAAAATGGGTCCATCGTCCGTTCTTGCTCCGAAACCTGTTCCGTGTGCATCGTTGCCCGCACTAAGGGTAAAGTAATGCGCTATCGAACGGGCAACCGGGAACGCTCCGCCAGATGAGTGACAGGTTACTGCAAGGAGCAAGCGAACCGGGGGTCGCAGACACGGAGACATCCTCGATCGGCCGTGGCACGACGGGTGCCGTGAGAACACTGGCGCGGCGGGCACTTGCCTGTGCTGCCATCGGCATGGCATTGATGGCCCTCGCGGCCTGTAATGATCAAGACACAGGCTCCGCTGACGGTATCAGCACCGCCATCGAGATGCCCCGAGGCCTTGGTTCGTTGCGCGCTATCGAGCAGGAGCGCCTGATACTGGAAGTGACCCTCGATTCGGAACCGTTGCAGCTTGAAAGACGCGGCCAGACTCACAGCGTCAGTTTCGAACTTACGAGCAATCGCAACTACGAGCTCAACGTCCGTTTCAGTTATCGACCGACAGGTCGCAGCGAGCCGATCATATTGGCGGAAATCGAACAACCCCGGCAAATCAACCTTGCACTCGTCTCACGCACGATCCGGATTTCAAAAGACGACTACAACGAGGTGTTCGACGACGACAACGACCTTATCCACAACATCGACGAAGTCAGAGACGGCACCGATCCGCTGGACGATGAATCCCCGAGAATTCAGAGCGGGGGTCCTCTCAATGCGAACCTCGTCGACATGACCCCGATGAACGCAGTCCTCTGGAAGATTGTCTGGTTCTCTATGCGGAAGGTAGCGACAGTGGACAGGCAACAGACTTGAGTGATCTCGTGCTCACGGTGTCGCACCTCGCCAACTGAATTCGTCATCAGGTATTCGGCGACATTCTTTGTGTATCGTCGTCCGCACGAAGAAGGCTAAAGTAATGCGCTGTCAAACGAGCAACAGGGAACGCGACGCCAGATGAGTGACAGGTTCCTGCAAGAGGCAATCGAACCGGTTGTCGCAAGCGTGCAGACATCCGCGGTCGGCCGAGGCACGACAAGCTCCGTGAGAGCTCTGGCGGGACGGACAGTAAAGCGGGCCCTGGTCTGTGCTGGCATCAGCATGGTAGTGCTGTCCCTTGCGGCCTGTAACGATCAGAACGCGGACGCCGGCGACGGTATCGGTACCGCCATCGAGATGCCGCGAGGTCTCGGTTCGCTGCGCGCAATCGAACAGGAGCGCCTGATACTGGAAGCCACCGTCGGTTCGGAGCCGTTGCGGTTCAGTAGAAGCGGCCAGACCCACAGGGGCCGGTTCGAACTCTCGGACAATCGCACTTACGAGCTCAATGTCCGCTTCAGCTATCGAGCTACAGGTCGCAGCGAGCCGATCATTCTGGCGGAAATCGAAGCTCGGCAGATCAGCCTTGCACTGGTCTCGCGCACGATCAGGATTTCGGCAGACGATTACAACCGCGTGTTCGATGAAGATCGCGACGGTATCTACAACATCGACGAGGTCACGGCAGGCACCGATCCACTGGTCAATGAAACCCCGAAAATCCAGAGAGCAGGCCTTGTCGACGTAAACCTGGCGAACGCCGACCTCGAGAAGATCGAGCTGACGCAGTTCCTGGGCGAAGATCAGGGCGACTGCAGACTCGCCGACGTCACCCTGCCAAACGCGGCAGCGGGCCTTCCGGCCACGATCGGCGCGTCATCGGCAAGCGCATCGAGCGATGGCCCTGCATCCTTCGCAGAGCGGTTTGCGGCATACGAAATTCGCCAGCTGAACCTGGATACGGTCGATTCCTTTGCGCCCCGGCTCAACGACGGTCAGAAGCGCTATCAGGTCGCCTTCATCCTGGCGGAATCGGGGCGCTTGTCGATCGAACACAGTGGTGGTGAACCGCGCGACACGGGCGCCGTCTTGTTCGACCGCTCGGCCGCGTCGACAGGTTCGACCAGCGCCGGGAATGACGCGCGCGTGGTGGCTTTTTCGGCACAGACAGCCTCGGCGACGCCGGACGGGGTACCCGGTCGACTGAACGATCTGGAGCTCGCTGCAGGTCTGTACTGTCTGGTTCTCTATACAGAAGGCGAGGACGGTGGGCAGGCGACAGACTTGAGTGATCTCGTACTCACCGTGTCGCACCTTGCAAACTGAATTCGTCACCAGACAATCGGTGACCATTGCCCGTCTCGCCGGGTCGCGATGATCTCGCGGTCACGGTAGGCATCAGAAGGTTCTGCCCGATCGCCATTGCCGCGGATCATGGACTGAATCCGCAAGGTGGCAGCAATCGACTTGTCAGCATTGCGCACGCGGATGTTTTCCAGTGCGACATCCAGTTCGGTGAAATCGTCCATCAGCTGCTCGAACAGGCGGTTCTGCGATGAAGGTTCGGTCAATGCATTCATGATGCTGGCTTCCTGTCGAACAATGGCGAGTCGCAGGGCTTCAAAGCGTTTCATCACGGTTGCGATGTCTGCATCGGAGACGGGAATCGCAGCCTCGGCCGCCAACCGTTCGGCATCCGCCGCGGTCTTTTCCCGGCGCGTCTTGTCAGCCTTGGCACGTTCCGCAACCACCGCCGCCTCTTCGGCGGCCCTGGCTTCCGCCAACCGCTGGGCTTCAGCGGCCGCTGCGTCCTCGGCAGCTCTGGCTTCTGCCGCGCGCTGAGCTTCGATGGCTGCTGCTTCCGCAGCCGCCCTGGCGTCCGCCAATTGCTGCGCTTCCAGAGCGGCGGCTTCTTCAACAGCCTTGGCTTCCGCCAACCGCTGAGCTTCCGCAGCCGCAGCTTCTTCTTCAGCAGCCCTGGCTTCCGCCAACCGCTGAGCTCCCGCAGCCGCAGCTTCTTCTTCAACAGCCTTGGCTTCCGCCAACCGCTGAGCTTCCGCCGTGGCGGCCTCTTCAGCGGCAGCCGCTTCTTCGGCGGCCCTGGCCTCCGCCAGCTGCCGGGCTTCCGTGGCGGCAGCTTGTTCATCAGCCCTCGCCTCTGCCAACCGCTGTACTTCGACAGCGGCAGCCTCTTCGGCGGCCTTGGCTTCCCTTGACGCCTGTTCCGCGCGTGCCGCAGTCGAACGTGCGTCGAGCACCCACCAGAGGCCGGCGCCGGCCGAGCCCAACAGCGTGATCAATACGCCTACCTGAGCGATTCGAGCCGACCACGAGGTCGAATTGCGCCTGGGTCGAACGCCGTCGGCCACGCTCCGTGCCGACAACACGGTGGGCGCGTCGGCAAAGTCCTTTCGGCCGCCCATCAACGGAATCGACATCGTTTTTGCCGGACGCGTGCCGGCGAGCAGGGCCGGTACCCAATCACCAAGCGACTGCGGTCGATCGGCTATGCGGAACGACAGCGCCCAATCGATGGCACGCAGAAAACCTTCGTCATAGTGACCGTGCCCGACAAGTGTTGCCGGCAGCAACGGGTCACGACCGCCGTTGAAAACGGCCGATGCCCTCCTTGTACTGTCGACCGGGTCGCTGGTTGAGACGGCATGATAGAGCACCCCTCCCAATGCATAGATGTCGGTCCAGGGACCCTGCTGGCGTTCAGCCTTGCCGTCGTCATCGTACTGCTCCAGGGGCGCATAGCCCGCCGACACCAGAGCCGTCAGATTCTGACCTGTCAGCCTGCCGGCATTTCTCGCCGAGCCGAAATCGAGGAGCACAGGCGTACCGTCCTGGCGGATCAGGATATTCGACGGCTTGATGTCTCGATGGATGAAACCGTGCCTGTGTACCTCTTTCAGGCCTTCGATGATCGGAATTACCAGACCTTTCAGCGACTCCTCGTCTCGCGCACCGGGCGCAGTCGCAATGTGCTCCCTAAAATTCACACCTTCCTCTAACTCCATGACCATGTAGGCCGTGTTGTTCTCCTGGAAGACCGACATCACACGAACAATGTTGGGATGCTTGAACCGAACGAGGTTTCTGGCCTCCTCGATGAAGCGTTCGAGGCCACGCGAGTACGCAGCGCCATGCTTGTCGGTAAGTGGAAAGACACGGCTGTCGTCAGCGCGCCGCGCAACATCGCCCGGCATGTATTCCTTGATGGCAACCTCGAGATCGAGGTTGATGTCACGCGCAAGGTAGATGACGCCGAACCCACCCCGCCCGAGGATTCGTTCGATGCGATACCAGTTCAGCATCTCCCCTTCATCGAGAGTGCGGTACGGCGCGGAAGACTCCATCATCAGGCCGGGAAGGACGCTTTCCTGGAAATTGCCGTTATGTTACCAAAGCGCCGCCCTGGAACCTTCACGCCGCAAGCGAAGTGTGAGGCGACTATCGTTCGTGCGACCGGTACGCTCCGGCAATCGCTTCGTGGACAGCGCGTAATGTTCAGCGCAATGAGAAGACGAGGCAAGGTTCAGATGACCGGCCTCGACCGCGTCGGCGGGTAGCCGCACGAGCGGACATTCGGGACTGCTATTGTATTATGAGCAATAGCCCTGCTGAGCTGGAGCGAGTGTCAGTACCTTGTCATGCCGTGCTTCGAAGTCGCTCGACGCTCTCGATCTCATTGCGGCAGGGCCGCTGCATTCCTCAGTGCTCGCTTGCTCAGTACCCAGCGCTCGGTCGATGACGAATCATCGTATTCGACGATCAAGCCCGCATCCGGTACCACACTGGCTTTTCCACAGGCACGTGGTATACGCGATCGGCCTACCCGGCCCTCGCGGCAGAGTTTGTCGTCGTGCCAATGCCACAGCAAGTCAGCGTCATCAGGCTCGCCGCCATGCTGAGTGAACGAACCAACCAGCGTGCCGTCCAAACGGAACATCATGGGTGCATCGACATCCTTGCCAAGAAAGAATGCAATCTGGTCGACGATCCGCTCACGGAACATCGCTTCGTCGAGAATCGGTATGGCGCGGTCACGGCCGGATGTGAACCTGGCCAGCGCGGCCTCGTACGGGTCTGCTTGCATGGCCTGACCCTTACGCGTTTGCTTCGTCGCCATTTCCGCCATGGAAACGGAAATCATGATCACCATCACACCCAGCCCGATGCAACCGATCGCACGTTCGAACTGTCCGGGGAGCGGTGGATGACCGAATCGATTGACGTCACTGCTGCCTGGCCAGAAAAATAGCCAGAGGTGCAGGAAAATAGTCACAGGCGGAACGAAGGTAAGCAGTATCCACCAGCGTCTGAAATCCAGATCGTTCAGACGTCGCATCAGATTGACAAATATGATTGCTACTGCGGCAAGAGCGAGTCCGATCAGGCTCCATCCAAGCACTCGGACCAGCGATCCGTAGTCGACAAGCGATTTGTAGTCATGAGCACCGCTGACCTTCGACGCTTCATTGATCGAGCCCACCGCTGACGCGCAGGTAAAAATGATGGCGTAGCAAGCAAGGTTACGGGCATGGAAACCGAGTACGCCAACGCGACCGCGAAAGAACCGCGTCAAATCGAACCTGAACCAAAGAGTTTCCACCGGATCGATGACCGGATCGGTTGTGCTCATTGGCTGCCACCGCAATCCGCGTGTAGATGTTGCGCAGCCTAAACGAACAGCCCCCGTCAGATCTGCGGATTAGTACCACCGCCCTGACGGTCAGTCAGGGTCTCGGCGAACGTGACTCCATACTTGCGCTATTGCGCAGTATCTGCGGCTTCGCCCGGATTTTCCAGACCACGTTCCTCGAGCAAGTTCGTCAGCCAGTTCGGATCCATCTCTGGCACCGACGACAGGAGAAGGTCGGTATAGGGATGATGGGGTGGCTTGAACATCACGCTCTTCGACCCCTGCTCTATCACCTTGCCTTCCTTCATGACCACGACTTCGTCTGCTATCGACCTGACGGTAGCAAGGTCGTGCGTGATGAACATGTAGGCAAGGTTCAGGTCCTGCTGCAAGCGATCCAGCAGTTTCAGAATTCCTTCCGCGACCAACTGGTCGAGCGCACTGGTGACCTCATCGCAGATGATGAAACCGGGCTCCGCCGCCAACGCGCGGGCGATACCGATGCGTTGCTTCTGGCCCCCGGAAAGTTCCGGCGGATAACGATGGTAGTACTTTCCCGGTTCGAGCTCGATCAGGTCAAGCAGCTCGTCCACCCTGCTCTTGAGTGCGGCACCCTTCAGGCCGCTGTAGAAGCGCGCCGGGCGACCTATGATCTCGCTGATGCGGACTTGCGGGTTCAAGGCGGTGTCGGCCATCTGATAGATCATCTGCGCCTGGCGAAGCTGATCCTTCGACCGATTCCTGTAGTTCGGCGGCAGCTCTTCTCCCTGGAACCGAATGACACCCTTCGTCGGCGGCAACAAGCCGGTAATACAGCGAGCCGTGGTGGATTTACCAGAACCCGATTCCCCGACAACCGCGACGGTCATGCCTGGGTATATGTCGAACGATACATCGTGAAGCACGGGCGTATCGCCGTAGGCTGCATCCACGTGATCCACCGATACAACCGGCAAGACACCGGCGTCGGCATCCGGACGGTTCTTTTCGTCACGCTTGAAGCTGCGAACCGCCCACAGCGATTTCGTGTATTCCTCCTTCGGCTGCGAAAGCATCGTCGCCGTATCGGCCTGCTCGACCTCTTCACCCTTGAGCAAGACCTTGATGACATCAGCCATCTGCGCAACAACGGCGAGGTCGTGCGTGATGTAGATGGCAGCGGTATCGAACTGATCGACGATGTTGCGGATGGCGGCGAGTACTTCGATCTGTGTGGTGACATCAAGCGCCGTCGTCGGCTCGTCGAAGATGATCAGGTCCGGGCGACACGCCATCGCCATTGCCGTCATTGCGCGTTGCAACTGCCCCCCCGATACCTGGTGAGGGTAACGAAAGCCGATTTCAGCAGGGTTCGGCAGACGTAGTCGCTCATAGAGTTCTATCGCGTCCTCCCTGCTCTCACGACGTTTCTGCAAACCGTACTGCAGGGGTGCCTCGGTATGCTGGTCGATGATCTTGTGCGCCGGATTGAACGAGGCCGCCGCAGACTGCGCCACGTAAGCGATGCGAGCCCCGCGCAGCGCACGAAGGTCATTTTTCGATGTCGTCGTGAGTTCCATGCCGTCGAATTCGATCGAGCCGTCCGAAATGCGGCAACCGTCGCGGGTGTAGCCCATCGCCGCGAGACCGATGGTCGATTTTCCGGCACCCGACTCGCCAATTAGCCCCAGGACTTCACCGCGATGCAGATCGAGATCGACGCCGTGGACAATCTCGATCCATTGATCGTCAGAGTAGGCCTCAATCCGCAAGTCGCGAACCTCAAGCAGCAGTTGCCTGTCTTTCGCAGTCATGACATCAATCCTTCAGGCCCGAGGAACGATAGAGCATCCAGTCGACCACGAAGTTGACCGAAACGGTCAACAACGCGATCGCACCGGCAGGAATCAGCGGCGTCGTTTCTCCGTATGAAATCAATGTGGCGTTCTCGCGCACCATGGAACCCCAGTCCGCCGTGGGTGGCTGAATGCCGAGACCGAGGAAGGACAGGCCTGCAACAAGCAGGAAGACGAAACAGAATTCAAGTCCGAATTCGGCGATGAGCGGAGCCTTGGAGTTGGGCAGTATTTCCTTGCGAATCAGGTACCACATGCCCTCGCCTCTCAACCGCGCCGCTTCTATGTAATCCATGACCACCACGTCTCCGGCGACTGCGCGTGTCAGGCGGAATACACGCGGCGCGAAGATGATGGCGATGATGATGATGAGCACGGTCGTACTCGTACCGAAAATGCTCAGCAGGAGCAGCGAGAAGATCAACGACGGAATGGACATGATGACGTCTACGGCTCGACTCAGAACCTGGTCCAGAATTCCCCCTTTCGTCGCGGCGACCAGACCGGTGAACGCACCGAGGATGAACGCCAGGGTAGTGGCCAGCAGCGCGATACCGACGGTATTCCGTGCCCCGTACACGATCCTGCTGAACATGTCCCGGCCAAGCTGATCAGCTCCCAGCAGCATCGTCTCGTCGGCCGGTGCGAAGGCCTGCGTTATCACTTCCGATTCGCCAAAGGGTGCGATGAGCGGCGAGAAAATACCCGCAATGGCGTACACCATGATCACGAATAGACCGAACGACGCGGTCAAGGGTGCAGTACGCATGACCTTGGCTCCGTTCTCAGGGAGCAGAACAACGATGAATTCCCGGAATGCGTAGGATGTCCCCGCCGCAAGCAACAGAATTCCCGCGCCGATGGTCACGGCCCACAGGGCTTTCTCGCCGCCGATAATGCCCATCAAGAACGACGCGAGGGTCATCGTGAACACGAGAAGGAATACCTGCTTCTTCCCGAGGTAGGCCGCCAGGCAAGAGGCGGCAATCAGGAACGCGTAGTAGCCGATGATGAATGCGTTCATGATCCGTTTCTATTTGGGGTGGCGCAGACGCGGGTTCGTCAGTATGGATCCGATATCGGCGGCCAGATTCAGCAGGATGAACGTCGCGGCGAAGATCAGGCAGCAGGCCTGCACTATCGGGAAGTCACGCTTGGTCACGCTGTCGACCAGCAGCTGGCCGATACCCGGATAGACGAAGACTACCTCCACCAGCACCACGCCCGTGATCAGGTAGGCGAGATTCAGTGCGACGACGTTGATGATCGGCGCCCACGAGTTCGGCAACGCGTGCTTGACGATGACCTTCCAGGTCGGTACGCCCTTGAGGGCCGCCATCTCGATGTAGGGGGACGACAACAGATTGATGATGGCCGCGCGCGTCATCCTCATCATGTGTGCAACGACGACCAGTACCATCGTCAGCGCCGGGAGAAAGGTTCGATCCAGGCGCTCCAGCAACGGCATGCCGTCGCTTACCTTCGCTATGGCGGGAAACATTCCGGTTTCTACCGAGAAATACAGGATCAGTACGTAGCCCAGAAAGAACTCCGGCGACGAGATCGATGTCAAGGTAAGCACGTTGGCGACGCGATCGAACAGGGTATTCCGGTAGAGCGCGACGATGACGCCGAGAGTGATCGCGACCGGCACCGCGATGACAGCTGCGTAGACGGCAAGGAACAGGGTGTTGGCGAACCGCGGGCCAATCGTCTCCATCACCGACTTCCCCGAAACGAGCGAATCGCCGAAATCGCCGGTGACCGCTCCGCTCAACCAGTCGAAATAGCGAACCGGCGCTGCCCGATCCAGGCCCAGTTCTGTCCTCAGTGCCTTGAGGTTCTCCTCCGTCGCACCCTGCCCAAGCACGGCTTGCGCGATATCGCCGGGGAGAAACTCGACAGCACTGAAGATCAGAACGGAAATGATGAGCAGCGTCAGCAGCCCGAGCCCGAGCCGTTGCAAGACTATGCCGGCGAGTTTACCCATGCCGCCTTATCTCCCTCTTGCGTAACACGGTGACCTGACAGGCGGCATTCTCACGACGAAGGAACGCCTCGACGACCAGCATGGCACTGACACGTCGAGTCGCTCCTCCACCGACAACCACCGTCTAGGCCACGAACCACCAGCGATGACAGCTTCGAGCTCCGTCACACTCCCAGCTGGAAGACAGAGACCCCGAGTGGGCGACATTGCTGTTGCGGGCATAGACAAAATTGGCGAAGAACGGCAGGACCGTGCCACCATCGTCATGCGCAAGCATGCACATCTCCCGATACATCTCCGCGCGCAAGGTTTCGTCCAGCTCCGCCTTGGCCAAGAGCAGCAACTCGTTGAAACGTTCGTTCTGCCAATGCGACTCGTTCCAGGCCGCATCGTCCTTGTAGGCGAGAGTGAACATGTTGTCGGGTGTCGGTCGAGCACCCCACTTGACGAATACCCAAGGCTCCTTGAGCCAGACGTCAGACCAGAATCCGTCGTTGGGTTCGCGCACCGGCTTGATATTGATGCCGGCCTTCTTGGCTTGCTCGCTGTAGAGCACGCACATGTCGACAGCACCCGGCAGAACACTGTCCGCCGCGTGCAACGAGACATCCAGCGAGCTCATGCCCGCTTTGTCGAGGTGGAACTTCGCCTTGTCGGGATCGTACTCTCGCTGGGGGATGTCTGTCGGCGCGTAGGGCATGCCCGGCGAAACGTGATAGTCGTTGCCCAGCGTCGCGCTCCCGAACATGATCTTCTCGATCAGCTCCTCGCGATTCACGGCATACTTCAGGGCCAGTCGCACATCGACGTTGTCGAAAGGCGCCACGTCACAGAACATCGGCAACGTAATGGCCGAGCCACTCGGCACGTTGTCCACGACCAGATCCTTGTTGCGTGCCATCAAGCCCATGGTCTTCAGGTCGACGGACGTGATCGCGTCGACATCACCCGTGATCAGCGCCGTCTGCCGGGCATTGGGGTCGTTCAGGATGGTCATCTCGATTTCGTCGAACCACGCACCTTCCCGATGCCATCCGTCGTGGCGTACCAACGATGTACTGATGCCTGGTCGATGTTCGACGATCTTGTAAGGTCCCGCTCCAGTCTGGTTTTCCCATTCGATCGTACCGTCGTCCTTCGCAGGCAGCATGACCAGGTGATAGTCGGTCATGATCCACGGCAGATCGGCGAATCCCTGATCCAGTTCGATGACGAGCGTGTGATCGCCGTCCGCCTTGATGTCACTTACCGACGTCAGCAACGCCTGGGCTGCCGAGGTGGTGCCTTCGCCACGATGGTGATTGAGCGAAGCGATGGCATCCTTCGCCGTGAACCTGGTTCCGTCATGGAAGACCGCGTCCGGATTGAGCTGGAACGTCCAGACCTTTGCGTCCGGTGAGGCCGACCAGGAATCCGCCATGTCGGGACCCAGAGCGTTCTCGGACGTGATTTCGGTCAAGTAGCTCCGGTGCGTGTGCGCCAGCTGAATCTCACCGACGCTCTGGTACTTGCCGGGATCCATCGTGTCCGACGTGTTGCCATCGTGCACGCCGAGCCGGAACTTGCCACCCTTGCGGGGTGTCTGCGCCAGGACATCACTGCTCCACAGCCCTGATGCTGCGGATACGCTCATGCCCGCTGCCATGCTCAGGCGCATGAAATCGCGCCGGCTGAGCTTGCCTAGCCGTGCATCATGCCCCAGCGCGTCTTTGAGTCCTCTCTTCAACTGCTTCGTCATCGATTTCCTCTCTTTGAATGCTTCGTCAGCTCACCGCAGTCGTATGTACATCAGAATTCGCGTACTACCCACAGACCATAACATCCCTCTATCAAACCGCATTCTGCGTGCGCGGACCAATGGCCGAAACGACCGCCGGGCTCTGCGAACGACCAATCCGACGACAGCCGCTACCGCCCGGCCAGAGGCCTGCACAAGCGACCCCGCGGGTCGTCTCGCATGAAATGCAAGATCGGACTCAGCAGCGTGTCAGCACGCCGCCCGCACCAGTGGCGAGCGACTCGTCAGACGTCTACTCCGATGGATTCGGAAGATGCAACCCCGTGGCTTTTGGTGACGAAAACCCAAGCACAGGTGTATTCCGGGAAGGACAGCAAGGATCACTCGATCCTGGCGCCCTCGAACCGCTGCATCGGAAGACCACGATACTGCTCGAGCAAGGTTGACCAGTGCGCAAACAACTCCCCGACGGTGTATTCCTCCGAACGGGACAATCCGCTTATCGACAACACCCGCCCGTCCTGGACCGAGCGGTACTCGAGCTGCATTGTTGCGGGCATGTCACCAGGCTGGAAATCGAATGCTTCGATCCACATGGCGTCACTTGGCGTGGATTCGATCACCAGCAACAGGCCCTCACCGTCCCCTGCTCTATCGACGAGTTCCTGTGCCGCAAACGGGAACAACTTGTCTTTGACCATTCGGAACAGGGCGCCGCCATCACCCTGCGCAGCACGCTCGAGTTCCTCCTTCGCGACATCGACAATCATCCGCTCGAAGTTGACCGATACCTCGAAGTTGACGTTCGCATGGGAGTAATCGATCTTCCCGGGATCGATTGCCGAGTGGCCTCCCTCCTCGTCAGCGGCCGCATAGTAGAGGTACTCACCGTTTGATTCGCGGGCTGTGTACACATCTTCGACCAATGCTGGAGTCGATACGCCCGCGGCAAGATTCAAGACAACGAAAAGACTGGTAACCATGATCAGACCTGTGTGGAGTCACGACGGAAGGCGGCCATGTCGGACGGATAGAATTCGTGTTCCATGAACGAGCTGTCGTCGATGTCGAAGAATTTGACTACCAGCGCCGTTTCCCACGCCCACAGACCCTTGTAGCTCTGCCCGATCGCCTCGACGAGCGCCTTGTTCGTCTTGATGCCCCGCTTGGTATTTCCCATGCCGAGGCTGGTACAGCCCTTGAGCGTTCCCATGGAGCGCCCCCAGATCTTCAAATACGACGCGACAATCGCAGGGCGCTTGTCGGCAGCGGCGTCAATCAGACTGTCGAGCAAGCCGAAGGTCTTCGGATGCGAGCAAGTGTCGCCGATCGCCCGGCTACTGTCGTAACGTTGCAGCACGGTATCGGTGAGTCGATCGAGTCCCTCCGGTAGAAGATATTTCGCGAGCGTCGACATCATCTTTGCATCGGCGTCAAGACAGACAAGCCAACAGAGAATCGAGTAGACCGAATGCTGCGGGTCCGGGAAGACCACATCGTAGTAAAAATGGTGCATATCGGCGTCGTCGCCGTACTTGTCGATCTCTCCGCAAACGAACATGCAACGATCCATGGCCTCGTCGACGACATCGCGCTTGATGGTCTCGAGCGAATCACCGCGTGAATACAGGAAGTTGATGTCTTCCAGGAAATCCTGGACATGCATGCCAGCGAGACCGATGACCGGATGCACCGGACGCGACTCTCCGAGGCGCCCATGGTAGTCAGTGTCGAGTTTGTAAGCGTATCGAGGGTCGCGGCGCACCTCGAGTTGCTCGTCGAAAAAGGACTTTGGCTTTCGCGTATCTCGCATTGGAAAACGGGTTCTCTCCTCAAAGTTGCCACTCACCACCCGGTGTGATTCCTCTTCTCCCATCAGGTGTCAGCTCGGTGAAATTGACTTCAGGCGTGCCTGTCAGCCTGCCGTTGGCATCGGTTTGCACCCCCGTCACGTCGGCTTGAACCAAGGTCACGTTTTCGAGATTGCCCGTATTGATCTGTTGGTACAGGGATCGGTATTCATCATCACTCAATCCGGCTCGGTTGTCCTCCAGGTGTCGTAGCAACCAGTCTCGTGACATCTGCGTCGAACCATCGGCGAGCGTGCTGAGTGAACCGGTTTCCCCGGAACCCGAGGCCTTTGTCTCGACGATAGCGAACTCGACGATATTACCATCCGCATCTCGCCTCACGAACACCCCGTCAATACCATTCTGACCACGGTAGTCGAGCAGGTCGTCTCCGAAGTTCGTATCACTTCGCTGCGTCGTACCGACGGGCTCCCATCCAGCCTCTTCGAAGCGTTGAGTTGTCGTCCTTTCACCGTTCAAGCCGATGATTGCTGTATCCGGTGTGTCACGCGGCGATCTGACCGGAACCCGCTCGCCATTCTGGAAGATGACGTAATTGCCGCCGATCTGATAGACCTCGTAACCGTTGCTGTCGAGCCCGGTCGGCCTGTACACGCCACCTTGTGGCCCGGTGACCACGCCATCGGCTCCCAGCGAGTAGTTGTCCGGAACATCGGAGCGGTTGGTAGTCGGCAGACGACCATCCGTGATGTTGCTCTGGTTTGCATTGCCGTTGTTGCGACTACTGCCCCTGTCGATGATGTCGAGCGCCGCTTCTGCAATACGCGCAATGGCGCGGCCGAGCTCGGTGGCTGCATCGCACAGTGCGCCGAGAGTCGTACCACGACCGACCGCGATGCCGGTATCGAACAGCGCGATGATGAAGTTGACCCCGGCACGCCCGAAGTTCCAGTAGGCCCAACCGAGCAACGCGGCGTCGACGACGGCGTTGAGACCCGGCACGGCCTGGGCCGCGGTGATGGCGCCCATCATGATGGCCATCGACGCGAGGTTTTCGGGTTGCACCATCTGCTCGACGATGCCGACGACTTCGCCACCCGTGACGCGCGCAGCTTCAAGCAGAACGAACTTCAGCTTGTCGAGATAGTCGGTGTCAGCGATCGGTTTCTGGACACCGTCGATGACAATATCGGTGTCGCCCGGTGCCAGTCCGAGCACGTCGATCTGGCCGAGCGGATCGTTCTCCACATAGGCGTAGGTATTGATTCCGCCCTTGAGCCCGATGGGATCACTCGTCAGGTAGCGACCCGTGGCTGGATCGTAGTCGCGGTAGTAGTTGTAGTGCGTGCCGGTCTCGGCGTCGGCGTATTGCCCGGGCAGGCGATGGGCGAACTCGACGGTGTCGATCAGTACTTCGGTTTCACCGAAAGGCGTGTAATTCGCCCGCCAGACGGCCTCGCCCCGACTATCGGTCAGCAGCCGGGGCGTACCGAGTTGGTCGGTATGAATCGCATGGATGTCGTTGCCATCCAGGAACGCAACGGGCTGGCTGTCGAGGAAAACGGTCTGCTTGTACGCGCCCGAATCGCCATCAATCTCGGCCGTGAGTTCGTGGCCGTCATAGAGGAAATAGGTGACCCGCTTCTGATCACCGCGATAGACGACCTTGCGGATGCGCTCGCCGAAGCTGTTGTAGGCATACTCGGCCAGTAGCTCGTCAGATTGGTACACACGGACCGGTCGTTGATCGGTGTTGTATTCGTAGCGCAGCTCGTCGCGCGCCTCGATCGGTGCGCCATTGGCACTGAACCGGTAAGTCTCGGACAAGCCCGACATCTGATCGACGGTCTCGATCAACCGATTACCTTCACCCGGCGCTGCATGACGATAACGTTCATCTCTGACTGCACCCTCGTTGTCGCTGACGGATGTCGACGTCCGATTGCCAATCGCGTCGTAGCCGAAGCGGTAGCTCCGCTCCGACAGGGTTGCGGTGCTCAGCCGACCGTTGTCATAGCCGTAAACATGCGCAGCAGCGCCATCGTCAATACCGACGATCCGGCCAGCGTCGTCATAGCGGTAGTCAAGTCGCATCGAACCTGCGACATCGATCGAGGTGATTCGCCCGTCAGGCGCGACTTCACGACGGGTTCGCAGGCCATTGTGCGAGAGATGACCGCTTTGGCCATCGCGACCGTCGAGGTCAATCTCGGCAATCAGGGTTTCCTGCCGAAGCCCGAACAGGCTCTCTTGCGTCACCGCTCGCAGCTCGCCGCGATTCGCCCCGTCTTCATGGTAGTGATAGCGGAGGCCGATACCGTTCGGCAGCGTCTTGCGCTGCAGTTGCCCAGCGGCGCCATAGACGTAAGCGGTAACGAAGGTGCGATCGTCGATGCGCCGCGTGTGCTCGACCAACTGTGCTTCGTCGTTGTAGCTGAAGGATTCTTCGCCTGCGATGTTCGCGGTGTGCACGAGCTGCCCTGAAGCCGAATCGTAGGCGTAGGTCGTGACGCCATCGGAAGATGCCTTGCGTACGAGACGGGAAGCCTCGTCCCAGCTGTAGGTCGTTACCTCCCCATCAGCGTCACGCTTGTAGATGCGATTGTCTGCCGCGTCGTATCGATAGTCGCTGACGCCGGTGTCCGGGCTGTCAAGCCGGACCACCCGACCGAAGTCATCCTTGAGATAGTCGGTGCGGTTGCTGCGCACATCCGTCAGGCCTATCTCCTGACCCTTGTGATCGTGGTGGCGCTCGGCAACCGGATCGGCAGGCATCGACCATCCAAGCACCTCATCGAGGGCATCGTATTCGAGCGTTGCGCGTGCGCCAGTGCCATCATCGACAGCAGCAGCGAGGCGATTGTCCGCGCCGTACAGATACGACAGATTCTGCTGAACCGGGTTGCCGCTGGCGTGATCGTAGACACTGATCGCCGATGATTCCGCCCTGCCTGACGCATCAAAGAGGTGTCTCAGTGACCGCGTGACCTCACCGCTCATGCCCGACCAGGTCTGCCCGATCAGCCGACTCTCCGTATCGAGTTCGAAGTCGACGGCGCGGCCCCGATCATCCAGCCACTGCTCTATCCGACCGGCCTCGTCGCGACGTGCCTGCAAGCGCTTGCCCCTGGTATCGACGAAACTGACCAGGCGCTGCTCGGCGTCATAGCCGAGTTCGATCGACTGTCCGCGATGGCTGACTCGACTGACGCGTCCGCCCGCGTTGTAGGCAAGCTGCACCGGACTACGCGCGGTATCCGCGGATGACCCGAGGCGGTATTCAAGCGGCCGACCGTAGTCGTCGTGACGCACTACACGCAGCGCCGGCTGGCCGGGTGGAGCGATTTCGATGAGCTGGTGTCGCTCATTCCACGCGAATCGGGTCACGTCGTCGACGTCCTCGCGTGGACCGTCTATAGCCACCAGGCGCTTGCCGTCGTAGTCGAATCGCGTGGTGCGAGAGACCGGCAGAAACTGCCCATTACCGCCGGGCGAGAAACCCGACTCGGCTATCGAGAGCGTTCGGCCGTCGGCATCACGATGAACTTCGACGACATGTTCACCCTCGGGATTGACACTTGGATATCGTGTGCTGCCTGGCTGAAGAGAATCGCCCTCGTAACCGCGCCGCTCGACGAGTCGCGTTTCACCTGTAGATTCGGTCCGCCGGATCTCGGTCAATCTTCCGAGGTCGTCGTAGTGCAGGGAGGAAGTGTGCAGGCCGGCGGTGGTTCCTGTTCCACTGCGTACGATGCTCGTCAGCCGACCTTCAAGGTCATAGTCGAAGTCGAGTCCCGTCGGCGGACAACTCGCGCAGCCGGCACCTCGCGATGACAGCAAACGCGGCTCGGCATCATCCTTCGTCTGGACCCAGCGATAGACGCTCTGCTGATCGAGACTGTTGTTGACCCGCGTCTCGACGATGTCGCCGCGAGCGATGGTCACGGGGTCCGGGTGGATGATGGAGACCCGCTCGACGCCGTTCGCGTGTTCGGACAACCGAGCCCGACCGTGATCATCGTATTCCCAACTCGCGAAGCGCACACCGGTCCGGTCGGTCAGGCCGGTCAGGTGGTGAGGCCAGTGCGTGTCCTCGTAGTGGTATTCGCGCGTATTGCCATCCGGGTACCGTGCACGCGTCAGATTCCGTCGTTCGTCATAAGCGAACTCGACCCGCTTGCCATCGGGAAGCGTGATCGCATTAAGCTGACCCGTCTGCGCGACATGCCGCTGTTGTTCAAACCCCGGCAAGGCACGCTCGCCACCACTGAATTCCAGACGCAAGACACGCCCCGCCTCGTCGGTGACCGTCGAGAGGCGACCTTGACGATAGAAGAGACGCAGCTCGCGCTGATCGGGCCAGTCGATGCGCACCAGGAAGCTACCGCGAAAATGTAGCTGTCGACCGTCTGCCATGTGCCAGATGTGCTTGTCTTCATCGGCGAAAAGCACACCTTCACTGGCAGACACACCGCGCAGTCGCGACTTACCGTTATCGTCCACGCCGTCGGGTTCGAAACGCAATCGGCGACCGTCGCTCTGCACGATCTCGCGCGCACCCTTGCCAGCGTCATATAGCGAGACCGCATAGGTATGGTGCCAACCCGGGCCAAGGCCAACATTCCAGTCAGTATTCAGGCTGTTGTAGACGCGACGAAAGACGAGCTTGCTGTCCGGGACGGCGAAGTCCTCCTCAGCCTGCTGCTTGTTGCCTGACATCAGACTGATCGGATTTCCGACGGTACTCGGCGGGGTCACACCGGAGTTCGTACTGCCCGGATCCGACGATTCATCCTCGGGGCTGCAATCACTGTCCGGCAGTACATCATCGCCACAATCTTCAGAATGAACCTGACCAGAAGCGGCCAGGACCAGCACGAGCGCAAGCCGTACGCCGATGCAAGAGAATCGATGTCGAGAAATCACGTATCCCTCAGCAATTCGTGGGCGAAAAAGGTGACGACAAGGGTTCGTTACCGCCGATCGGCGTCGTGACGGGAGTGGAAATCGGAAAGTTCTCGACCAGACAGATCCCGTCGTCGATGGGGTTCAACGGCGTGCTGAATGGCAAGCCGTCATCGCACTGGCCAGAACCACCCGACAAGTCATCAGGACCATCCGGTGACGAGGAATCGGTCACGTCGGTCGGATCAGACGCATCGGCAGAATCATCCGGCACGCCGCTAACGACCGGCGGAGCGTTGGCCAGTTCGATCGACTCCTTCCACGCTTCCGACTGCATGCGCACCGTCGCCACTGACTTGATCGGCAAACGACCCGACGCATAGAACAGTGCATTCTCCGGATCGATGATCGTCAGCGCACCCGTCAGGAGCTTCGATACAAGCGGTACCTTCAACTCGAATCCGTGCGTTACCTCGATCTTCAGGAGATTGGCGTCGCGCAGCGTCAGCCCGGGCGTGCCCGCACCGGCCGACGCATTCTGATGACGCAGATGACTGTTGGGAATGACGGTCCGGTTGTCGTGCTCGAGACTCGGCTTGCCCCAGGCATCAAAGGCTTCGATCGTCGGATTGAGAATCTCGAGCCGTGTCGGTGGTGCGAGCGAGCCATCGAGATTCACTGGCGACTCGAGCTCGATCATCGATCGCGCGATCGCGTTGGCGACCATCTCTGTCGACCCGTCGCCTCCGTAGATGGCACCGAGGCGCGCACCGAGCTCACGACGCATCGGTCCCGGTTGTGCGTGTCGGGTTGCGCCCGCCCGCGCCGCCTCGAAGGTGGCGTAGTTGAGAGTGGTCTTGCCGTGATAGACGAGCCCTGCCTGCACCGTACCGAGACCGATCAGCATGAGGATCGGCGCGATCGTGATGAACTCGGCCATCGAGGCGCCGCGCTGTCGCGTCGCGGCGGCTGCACCGAAAACGTAGTCGTTGTGATCGTTGAAGAAGGAGCGATGCATGACACCCTCAGGTTCACGCAAACAGATGCTCAAACGTAGCTCAGATTCCTTGCCTGGCTCTGTATTATTACCAGGAAATTTCGAGACTTCCGTTTAGATCCCGTACCACAGCGTTGCAGATCAAGTAATGGTCAGATCTAGCGGGCTGAGACAGTTGGAAAATCAATTGCCAGCAAGCCGTCTACTCTTTAGCAATTCGACAGAACCGAGACACCTTTCACCGGTATTCTCGTGAATGAATTCCGCACTGTGATTCATGATTAACCAGTAGAGCCAGTTCTCGATGACTTCGTACTGCTCCACGGAAAACGACAACCATTTCTCGACGAAGAGATCAGACCAGTAATCCGGATTCGGAGATCGATCGAGTTCGGATATCACAATATCCACTGCTGCCAGATCGGGTCTACTTGACTCGAACGAAACAAGCATCAAAGCGGGAAGGTAGTAGGAAAATCCACTTGGTGAAAGGTGAAACCATACTCCGTCTCGCTCTTCGATATCCTGAAGAGACAGATCTTGCCAGTCGTGCTCATGAAAGCACTCCAGATCATGCTTCTCTGACTCGTCATACGCCACATAATCCGGATCCACTACAGGACGGGACCTGTCCGCAAAAGCGTTCTTGATTTCGTCAGACAGTGTCATCGCAGCTAGGCGTCACATGCACCGTCCCTGGCACCACACCATCTGTTTCATCCGTATCCGAGGCATCTTGTGCCTGCGCTGCCAGTGAAATCGACTCCGTAGCCTGATCACGGAGCTGCTGCTCGATTCTCACAAGGAATCAACACCAAAACCCAGGACGTACCAGAGAAGAACAAAGAGATACAGAAAAAAGCCAAGGCAATACTGAATCGAAAGCAGAACAACTCGATTTCGAATATTTACTATGCTTTTACTACCTTTAATGCTTATTGCTATTGCAATAAGGGCCAATATCAACTGAGTACCATAATACACCCCAGGCTGCAGCCCTCCCGTGCGAACATTGCCATCAACCATTCTTAGAAAATAGTCAATCGTCAATTCAATCGCTAATCCAGAAAAAAATATAATCCAGGACAAAGCGAACACCTTCCAATGCATTGCTCATGTTTCCATAGTGCACATCTCACCGATAGAAGGACGAGATGAATTTCGCATGAATCCTACGAACCCTCGGAAACTCGCACATCGCCATCCCTTGAATGAGCACGAAGGCCATGAATATCGATTTCAGAGACATATCGGTAAAAAATAATAGTAAACACATTGAACACCGAGCAGAGTCATTCTCTCTGATAATTCGAGCTAACTCATTGCCGAGACGAATCTCTCGGATACGCGTCTTGAGCATCAGGAACGCCATCGTTATCGTCATCCTCATCCCTCGCATCCAGCACGCCATCTTGATCAGTATCCGTATTCTCTGCTGTCAGATCTTCGAGGCTAGGGTTCGATGTGAAATAGTCCTCGTCTATCCGATTCCCTCCGAGCAAATCAAATCCTGGGGCGTTTGTCTCGTCCGGCGTGATGCCCGCCGAAGCCAGTACGGACAGCGCCCAGCTATTGCTATTGACGAAACCTTCATCGCCGCCAAGTATCGTATCTCTATTCCCGGGATACTCGATGTTCTGCCGTTCTTCGTTCGCGTTGTAGTTCGTGATATCTGCCATCAAGCCCATTATTGCTGCCGTATCATGTGCACCGAGAGGGTCAACCGGCAAGGTGCACTGACTTGCGTTTGGGTCAAAGTTACCCCAACCGAATGGCGCAGAGTCAGGATCAAAAAACTGATTAGTTGCCGTCTCGTCCGCACCATTAAATGCTTCGGCTATCAATCGACCACCAATGTTCTGAGCTCCAATTACATAGCCCATTTCTCCGTTACCAACATCCCGCCACTCGAACGAACCGCCACCAATATCGAATCTCATCCCGTCGAAATCCTCCGGCCTGTCCGGAATGATCACTATGAACATGTGTCGACCGACCGGGACTCCGTTCAGGTCGCGATCCATCAATATGATTCTCAGCCCTAGTGGGTCGATGGACCCTAGCGGATCTGCCTGCGCGTAAAGATAGGTATTCACGCCTCCACTCAAGCCGATCGGGTCGCTTGTTATGTATCTGCCTTGAGTCGGATCGTAGTCGCGATAATAGTTGTAGTGAGTTTCTGTTTCCTCGTCAAAAACCTGCCCCGGAAACCTGAGGTCAAGTGACACCGCTTCCGATGTAATCTTGGCGAGCCCAAAAGGTTCGTAGGAAGCACTCCATACTACCTCGCCACGGACATTCGTCATCCGACGTGGCGTCCCCAGACGATCTCCATGGATCGCGAAGATCTCGTCCCCTTCGAGCTTGATCACCGCTCTGGTGGTGTCGATATAAATAAAGTGCGCAGTAATCTCGCCTCGTTCGGTCGCTTCGGCAGTCAAGCGCGATCCGTCGTACAGGTAGTAGCGGACACGCGTTTGGGAAGACGTCTCATGCACTTCCTTCTTGACACGTTCGCCAAATGCATTATACGCATAGCGAACGATTTCCCTGCCGTTACGGTGGACGCTTAGGGGCCGGCGCTCCGAATCATACTTGTATTCCAGCCCGTTCCTTCTCAGCAGCGCCCCGCCGCGACTGTACTCGTGCAGGCGGCGTTCTCCGGTCATTTGATCGATATTTACTGTTAGTCGGTTGCCTGCGCCTCGCCCCTCAGGGCCTATTGCGTATTCACTTCGTTCATCGATCAAGGTGCCGTCGGCATGCCGTTCGTAACGGCCTGTGCGATTGCCTGCCTCATCATACCGATACCGGTACTGTCCATTTTCAGTGTCCGCGGCAACCAATCGCCCTCCTTCATACGCATATCGAGACGCCCTTCCAGCCTCAATCTGACTGAGCACCTGCCCGGTGGAATTACTTTCGTAGTCAATAGACAAGGTGTCTGAGACATCTACCCGTTGCAGAGCGCCTGATCGCGTATGACCAATGATCGTACGAATGCCATTGTGGTGTCGCCATCCCGTCTCTCCATCCTGTGACACGAGATCCACGTCTTTTACCAGCGGAGTTTTCCGCAGTCCAAACCTGTCCACGAGACTGATAGAGGCGAGTGTACCTGCCTCGTTTCCCCTTACATGGTAGAGATAGCGCAGTTGTCGTCCATCCGGTAGTTTCCGGCTGACGATACGCCCTCGAGTATCACGCGTATAGGTAGTCGAAAACACGTGACCATCCATCAGCCGGGTATGACTAAGCAACATCGACTCACTGTCGTATTCAAACTTTTCTGCTATTGAACCGTGGCGTGCGGAGGAAACCCGCCCACTAGCCGCATCATGCGTCCAGTGAGTCTCAGTTCCGCGCTCTGGCAATCGCTTAATGGCCCGACCTACAGCGTCTCGAACGTATAGGGTACTGCCTGTGTCTTCCTGTACTCGTCGGACCACCTGCCCCTGATTATCTCGTTCGTAGCGCTCAACTCCGGCATCCGGGCTGATTACGCCCACAATGCCTCCGAAATCATCGCGGTAACGCCGGGTATTTGTTCCTCGCGCATCCTCAATTCCAGCTTCCTGTCCCAGTCGATCGAAATCGTGGCGCGTGGTCTCTCCGCGATGATTTGTCAGTCGAGCCGTATTCTCAAGGATATCGACAAGGAACTCGAAACGTGAGCCTGTGCCTTCGTCTACGCTGGCCACAACGGTTCCATCTCCCGAGCGTTCATAGCGTGACTGCCAGGAATCGTACCCTCCATGCTCATTAAACCGCTCCTCATCGCGACGCTCCACCCGACCACGGGCATCGTAGGCGATACCCAGAGCCCGTATCAATGCGCCATCCGCACTGAAACGAGATTGCCGAAGAATGAGACTCTCAGTATTGAACTCGGATTCCGAGCGAATCCCGAAGCTATCGACTATTCCCACTATACGACCCGCGTCATCTCGTTCGAGTCGAGTCGTATGCCCGTCGGCATCCGTGTAGGCTGAAAGACGCGATTCGGCATCGTGCACCAAGTCCAGTTGACTACCCTGATACTCGATTCGTGCCACTCGACCTCGCTCATCGTAGCTAATTGACGTCGGACTCACAGAGCCAACACGTGAACTCGTAACTCGTCCCAGTTCATCAAATTTACCAAGTGTGAGCGTGGGGCCAACAGGCGACGCAATTGACGTCATCCGCTTCCGATCATCCCACCCCAGATCCACCACATCGTCGACATCCGTTCTGGCACCATCAATCGATACCAGTCGACCATTCTCATACTCGAATGAGACAATCCGTTCGAGCAGACGGTACCTGGACGGCTTTTGAATCCCTGAAATATGATCAGACTCTCCAGGCAATGCCAGCCACGGCGCGTAGCCACGCTCCGTGATTCGTACCGGCAGGCTCCGCTCGTTCCTTTCGATTTCTGTCAACCGCTCCCCGTCAGGATTCACACTCGGTTTTATGATTCGCCACGGCAGCAAGCTTGTATTTATGTACTCTCGCCTCTCAACAAGATGATCAACTCCCGCCGAGTCAATCCGGCGAATTTCGACAACACGCCCCTGTTCATCATAAGCGTAAGTAAGACCCTCCTTACCGGACGCGGTTCCTCGGTCAGTCTTCGCCAACCGCAATAGTCGCCCGCTCTTGTCATAGGCGTACGCGTACCCCGTTTCTGGACACGTCGCACAGCCGGCGCCTTCACTCTCGAGAAGTCGTGGCTCAGCGCCAGCGTCGGCCTGTTGCCAGGTGTAAGTACTTTCATATCCCAGCGAGTTGGTGATCATCGTCTGCACGACCTCACCGTTAGCCACGGCCCCTGCGTCCGGGTATACAAGCGTGACTCTCTCCACTCCGCCTGCATGCTCTGATGAGTTCGCACGTCCCTCTGCATCGTAGGACCACGTCGCGAAGCGCACGCCGGTCCGGTCTGTCAGTCCTGTCAGGTGATGGGGATAGAGCTCGTTTTCATAGTGATACTCCCGCGTGGTCTCATCGGGGTAGCGCACACGCGTCAGATTCCGGTTGTGGTCGTAGTCATAGCCGATCTCACTTCCGTCCGGCAGCGTCACGCTTTCCAGATAGCCCGTCGCGGTCGTGAAGCGGTTCTTCTCGAAAGAGGGCAAGGACACGGCGCGACCATCCCCGGAATAGCGGAAGGTCAGTGTGCGCCCCGTTTCGTCCGTCACCGTCGAGAGACGTCGGCTCCGGTAATACAGCTTCAACTCTCGCTGGTCCGGCCAGTCTATGTGCACCAGAAAGCTACCATTGAACGTCAGCGTGCGGCCATCCGGCAGGTGCCAAAGGTGACGCTCGTTCGCATAGCTGAGGTAGCCATGGTTGGGTTGAGTTGCGCGAAGCAGCGGATGGCCACTCTCATTCGTGCCCTGTTCGGTGAACCGCAGACTTCCCCCGATACTCTGCACGATTTCACGACTGCCGTTACCCGCATCGAACAGACTCGCCGCGTAGCTGTGGTGCCAGCCCTGGCCCAGACCGCGGTTACTCTCGCTGTTGCCGCTGTTGTACATGCGCTTCAACGACAGCATCGCGCCGGGGATCTCGAAATCCACCTCGCGCTGGTGCTTGTTGCCCGTCATAAGATCGATCGGATTACCGACACCCGTGTTGGGCAGGTTGCCGCCCGGTGCACTGCCAACGTCACTTTCCAGCTCACAGCTGCCGCCACCGGTGCCACAGCCCGGTCCAGGGTCATCGACGCCGGGAATCGGTGAACTTTGTGGAACATCCGCACCCGGAATCGGTGAACTCTGTGGATCACCTGCGGGGTTCGATCCCGGCAGATCCAACCCCTGGGCCAGAACTGTCTGCTGTGGTAGCAGCATCGCCGATAGCAACAGCAGTGATGCGATATGCATTCGTGAGTTCATCATCGAGGGGCCCATCAGCAGCTGCCGTTTTCATCACCTGGGGGGACAAACAGGTAAATCTCCCCACTTGCCTCGAGCCCGGCAAACAGCCCGTTGCCACTTCGAAGACTGAGGTAGGGGATATGCATATCCCCATCAGGGTCGCGCGAACGGGCGCCTGACCATAAGTGCAGAATACTTTGCAGGCCCTGTACTATTACCGCCCTGGTACGGACAGTATGATCCTGCTCATTCGCGGGCTCATAAAAGCCGCCGAACGTACAAAACAATCCATGGTGATGCCATCAGAACCCCGAACAAGGTTGGCATGATCCATGAGTTTCGCATTCCCGTAAGGGTATTCTTGAAAAACACAGCAGCGTGAACGACTATTTCGGAAAAATGTGCTCCAGTGAATATGGAGAACAAAACGCCGATCAAGTAAAGCGACAGGAGCGAACTGATACTGGAAAATATCATCACTCGTACCGGTGAAAACGATTCCAGTTTCTGCCGGGTCACCTTCAGAATCAGGTAAAGGTAGAGAGGCTGTAACGAGGCGTAGCGATATCCGAGAACAAGCACAGTAAGACCAATCCACTCGGTCAGCCAGTCAGAAGTACCATACAAGACTGGCGCAATTGCATTGAATGTCAGCAGAATTGCAATATCGACAAGAACTATTGAAAGCGTGAGCTTGAATGTCCCAGCAGCTGGCTTCACCGAACGCGATTCGCCTCGACCATATATTCCCCCAGTATTATTCGATGATTGATATTTCCAATATCAAAACGAATACCTTGATCGGTAAATTGAGTCTGGATGGCATCCTCGATAGTATCATTCGATGGATTCATTGCGAGATCATCCAATATCGAATCCCGGTTGAACAGCGAGTTGATATCGTCATATACATCATCCTGTTCGCCAGCCGGACGTCCATTGAAATAGTCAGCACTGATTGCTTCGAGCGCCTGCTGTTCATAGCGCACCATCATCATTGACCTCGCCTCGATGCGCTCCTCTTCGGTTGGCGCTACCAGACACACATCGTAGACGAATCCGCCACCGATCATCGTCAGGAAGGTGTCCAGATTGTGCACACCAAGTTCGAGTCCGGCATATTCCAGGTATTCCCTCGTCGCATCATCGTATATCAGGCCTGTACCCGGAATCTGTATTGCTCCCAATGCGTCATAGCGATTCACTTGCGAAGCGGCAAGGAACCAGTCCGTTCGTGTCGCACCCGGGTGCGTCTGCATGACCTCGTGTGCCCAGGAATAGAACCTCGAACGATCATCGAAATCGGCCAGTTCGGTTTCTACATACTCTCTACGCTCATCGACTGTCATGGCCAGAAGTCGATCGATCAACTCATCCGAATCAGCACCACTTGGCCGAAAGAACGGAAACAGGCCCAAAGGGTCGGTTGCATTGAGGGGTGAGCCTGACACATACGCATACAGATTCTTTCCGCCGGCCAGCCCGATCGGATCGGCCGTCAGATATCGTCCGGTATCCGGATCATAGTCACGCAGGTAGTTATAATGAGTACCCGTCTCTGCGTCCTCGTACTGACCGGGCAAGCGAAGCCGGAGATCGACAAGCTCGGTAGAAACATGGGCTCGACCGAATGGTGAATAGTCCGCTTGCCAGACAACGCTTCCGTCGTTCGCAGTCATCAACCGTGGCGTGCCGAGTTCATCCGTGTGTATTGCATGAATCGTATCTCCCTCGAGCCTTGCGATCGGCCGATGGCCATCAAGGTAGAGGTACTGGACGTCGATGTTGCCGAACTCGTCGGCCTCGGCGGCGACGGCGTTTTCCTCGTAGAGGAAGTACGTCGTTGTCGGTTTACGGCCGGCAGCATGAACGACCTTTTTCACGCGCTCACCGAAGGCGTTATAGACATACGTCGCAATGAGTCTGCCGCCCCGTCGAACTTCCGTTGGTCGTCCGCCTGAATTGTAGGTGTAGTCAATCTCGCCAATCGCCGTCGGCGATCCCGACTGATCATGCCGATAGCGGGTTGCGGTGCGAGAAATTGCATCGGTACTTTCGAGTAGTCGATTGCCCTCTCCCGGATCAGGGTAGGCGTAGCGAACGATCTCCGGATCGTCGTGTAGGGAGGACTTCATCTGACCCGTGCGGTTGCCGATCGAGTCGTAGGTGTACAAGTGACGGCCTGACAGAGTATTCGCGGAGACGAGGCGACCATGCGAGTAGGCATACCGTCGTTCTTTGCCGTTCTCCTCGATGGCGACAATCCGACCTGCATCGTCGAAGGTGTACCCAAGGGCAAGGGTGTCGCCGATCTCGATACGCTCTATTTCGCCGTTCGGCGCGAACGCCTTCTGCGTCCGAATGCCGTTGCCCGCCAGGTACCCGGCCTCGCCGTCACGGGAATCAAGATCGACTTCAGCGACCACCGTTTCAGTGTTCAGTCCAAGCCATCGTTCACGGACGATCGACCGTAGCGCCCCGCGGTTTGCTCCCTCGTCGTGGTAGTGATAGTGCAGGCGCTGTCCATCAGAAAGCCGCTTCGCGATCAGGCGGCCACGCTGGTCATAGTCGTAGCCGGTCTCGAACGTCAAACCGTCGATCTCCCGAACATGCCGGACCATGCGTCCATCGACGTCGTAGCTGAATCGTTCGGTGGTCATTCCGTTCATGACGCTGCGCAACGTGCCGGTCGTGTCGTCCCAATCCCAACGTGAAACGCTGTCGGCGTCTTCCCTTTTGACCAATCTACCCGCCGCGTCGTATTCGAACAGCATGCTATCGCCACTTTCGTATCGCGCTTCGATACGATTTCCAGCGGCGTCGTGCACAAAATCGACGCGCCCGGTGTCGGGTGAATCGGTCATGACGGTTCGACCGAAGTCATCGACGGGATCAACCGTGACGTTGCCACGCGCATCTTCCAGCCGCACCGAGCGACTTGTTGCAGCAAGCGTCGTACTCATTTCTGTTCCATCTGCTCGCGACGTCCTGATCAGCCGCTCGGTCGAATCGAGAGCCAGCCGCGTAGTCGCACCACTCACAGGCTCGCTGACGACCGCGCCCAGTCCATCGGCGCTCCAGTCGACGTCTATCGCACGCGCCAGCGAATCCTCATGTTCGCCCGCACGTGTGACAACTTTCGATATCCGACCCCATGCATCAAACAGCGTCTCGATCGAACGGATCGTCGATCCGTCGTGTCCTGACGTCACTCGATGCGTCTGCCGGCTCTCGTCGTCGAGCACTCGCCGGGTCTCACGACCCAGGTCATCAGTCACGGAGATCAGTCGGCCTGCCGTATCGTACGACAACCCCGTGTGACGCCCGTCCGTGTCGATCATCGCCAGCAGGCGTCCTTCAGCATCACGTTCGTAACGGACCATCAATTCCGCGCGACGTACCGACGCGATATTGCCAGACAGATCACGCTCGAGCGTGACCGGAGTTCCGACGCCGTGCCGAAACTCGACCGGCAGACCTTGCTCGTCAAGACGGGAGAAGTGCAGTGACGGGCTTGCAGGTGGGTGGATCGCTACCAGGCGCGATTGCTCGTTCCAGGCCAGGCGCGTCGTGTCGTCTACATCCGTACGCGGCCCATCGAATGCGACGAGCTGGCCCCGGTCATCGTAGGTCATTGTCGTCGCCCGCTCGATCGGACGGAATTCGGTGGGGCTTCGATCACTACGGCGCTCACCGTCCGTTCGGCTCATCCCCATGACCGGTGCATACCCACGTTCGACTATCCGCACCGGCAGCTGTCTCTCGTTGCGCTCTATCTCCCTGACCCGCTCACCTTGCGGGTTGATGCTCGGTAAATGGATTCTTGCCGGCAACAGATGTTCCGCATCGTATTCGCGCCTTTCAGCCAATGAGCGATTTCCCAGCGAGTCGATCCGGTAGATCTCGCTGATACGCCCGTTTGCGTCGTAACCGTACTCCAGCGTGTGCTGCCATGCCGCGCCCCCGCCGGCGACGACAGAGCTGCTCGACAGGCGCCCGTGCTCGTCATACGTGTACGCATACCCTGTCCGCGGACACGTGGCACACCCCGCCCCGCTCGTCGACAACAAACGCGCTCGTCCGTCGTCCCCGGGTTTGCGCCAAGTGAACACGCTCCCATCACCGAGCGAATTCGTCACCAGCGTCTCTACCAATTCTCCGCTATCGACTCGCCGTCGATCCGGATAGGTGAGTGTGACCTTCTCTGCTCCACCCGCATGCTCGGACGAAATCGCCCGTCCTTCCTTGTCATACGCCCACGTCGCGAAGCGCACCCCGGTCCGGTCCGTCAAGCCACTCAAGTGATTCGGCCAGCGTCGGTCCTCATAGTGATACTCCCGCGCTGTACCATCCGGGTGGCGCACCCGGGTCAGGTTCTGTCGCTCGTCGTAGTCATAGCCGATCACACTGCCGTCGGGCAGGGTCACTTCGCTCAACATTCCCGGCTGCGGCCGGTAGCCCTCATGGTCGAACCCCACCAGGCCACGTCGTCCTGCGCTGTAGCTGAAGCGCAAGCTTCGGCCGGTCTCGTCACTGACACTCGCGAGTTTTCGCTCGCGATATTTCAGCAACAGACGGCGCTGATCGGGCCAGTCGATCTCGACCAGGAAACTGCCCCGGAAGCGCAGTCGACGACCGTCGGGAAGTACCCAATGATGCTCGTCCTCGACGAGCACGACATGGCCATGATTCGATGCCGTGCCGCGGAGGAGCGTCTGTCCGTCTTCGTCCTCGCCGGCGGGCTCGAAGCGCAGCCGCTGGCCATCGCTCTGCACGATTTCGCGCGCACCGTTACCTGCATCGAACAGCGCAACGCTATAGCTGTGCCGCCAAGCCTGACCGAGCCCGACGTTGTACTCCGCATTCGCGCTGTCGTAAACACGCTTGAGGACCAGGGCACTGCCCGGTATCGAGTGGTCAACTTCGTTCTGCCGCTTGCTACCATCAAACAGGCTGATCGGATTACCAACGCTGCTCTGCGGCAGGTTTCCTGAAGGCGCACTGCCAGGATCACTGGAATTGCTCGATCCGCCACAACCCGGTGTGCCCGGCTCGTCCGGACCCGCATCACAACCCGGATCAAGCGGTGAAGAAGGGTCGCTTGCCTGTGCATTTACCGTAGCCGTCGTGGATACGATGACAAGCAACGCCATGAGCCGCACCATGCGCTCGATTCCCGTCCGATCGAGCACACGACAACCTGAACCGGGCTGCCGCCCGATCCTCAGCATATTGGCGATGACGGCGGATCTTGCTCATCATCTGGAAAAGGGAATCCGGTTGGCGTCGGCTCGTCGATTGCGCACACTCCGACGCTACTGACAAGGACAGGGCTTGAACCGAGACCATCGTCACCGCAGTCAGGGCCGCTACCCGGACCATCCGGCACCAGGGACTCTATCGGACTCGACGGATCCGACGGATCAGCCGTCTCATCGGGCACGCCACTACTCACCGGGGCTGCATTGGCCAGCTCGATAGATTCCTTCCACGCCTCCGATTGCATCCGTACCGTCGCCACCGACTTGATCGGCAAGCGGCCCGCCGCATAGAACAGGGCATTCTCGGGATCGATGACCGTCAGCGCGCCCGTCAGGAGCTTCGATACAAGCGGCACCTTCAATTCGAAGCCGTGCGTGACCTCGATCTTCAGGAGATTCGCGTCGCGCAGTGTCAGCCCGGGCGTGCCCGCACCGGCCGAGGCATTCTGATGGCGGAGATGGCTGTTGGGAATGACCGTCCGGTTGTCGTGCTCGAGGCTGGGCTTGCCCCAGGCATCGAAGGCCTCGATTGTCGGATTGAGGATCTCGAGCCGTGTCGGCGGGGCGAGTGAGCCATCGAGATTCACCGGCGACTCGAGCTCGATCATCGATCGCGCGATCGCGTTGGCGACCATCTCTGTCGACCCGTCGCCACCGTAGATGGCGCCGAGGCGCGCACCGAGCTCACGACGCATCGGCCCCGGCTGCGCGTGTCGCGTGGCGCCTGCCCGAGCCGCCTCGAAGGTGGCATAGTTCAGCGTGGTCTTGCCGTGATAGACGAGCCCTGCCTGCACCGTACCGAGACCGATCAGCATGAGGATCGGCGCGATCGTGATGAACTCGGCCATCGAGGCGCCGCGCTGTCGCGTTGCCGTTGATTCTCGAACCATCCTCTGTTCCTCCCGCCAGACGCTCATTCGCCAGTCAAACTCGTTCAACGCGCGCCGGTAGGCGTCGCCCCTTCCTCGAAACGTCCGTGGACAAGCTCGCCGAGAACGTCCATGCGTTGCTCGATGAGAAGGCGCGCGGGATCGTCGGACCGCAATTGCGATCGCGCTCTACCCATCGCTGACTGCGCGTTCAGGAGATAAGCCGTGGACAGGTTGAACCACGGCTTCGGTTGCTCGGCGTCATGCGTCAACGATGTTTCAAAGGCGTGAATGGCGCGGTCATAGGCGCCCTGCTGAGCATAGGTATTACCAAGCCGGAACCAGGCGTAGGCGTCGCGGGGCACCTCTTCGGTCAACCGCTGGTAATCGCGCACAGCGTCGATCCAGCGACTTTCCCGATAGGCACGATCAGCTTGCCTGGACAACTCGAAGACTGCGCTGGATTCTGCCGGCGCAGACTCCACTGCAGGAGCCGACGGTGCCGATACGCATCCACCGGAGACGACAGCGGCGGCAAGCAAGGTTCCGCAAATGACACGCTTCATGTCCAGCTTCCGGTGGAGGAGGTGAGCACATCACCAGTGGCGAGTTCGAGCCGCGTGATTGCACCTTCGGCCATCTCGATGACCGCATGCGCGCCGCAGCAGTATTCCCAGCGTCCGGGTTGAACGGCAAGGCACTTCAGTACGACGCCCCTTCCGTCCAGAAAGACGACGTCGATCGGAACAGGCATTCGCCAGGTCTGGATGGCATTGCACGGTCGAATGATCAGTGCCTCATCCGGTCCTAACGGTAGCGAACCATGCAGACCGCGCAGTCGGCGGAAGAACGTGTTGGCGTCCCGTGCACGAAGCAGGAAGCATCCTTCACGTGCAATCTGCACACGTTCTGTCTGCGCACTTGCTGTCTGCACACTTGCTGTCTGCACGCTTGCTGTCTGCACGTCTGCCGTCATCTCACAGGCTGTTTTCGCAAGGGCGGCCCCCCTCGTGGTGGCGGCAACCAGGCTGGCAGCCGAACGAGGCGAACAGCCGATCGAGCCCCGGCCCGGCGTCGACGTTGTCATCGATCCGCTCCGGTATCGAGTGCTACCGGGTCATCTTCACGCTCCGCAACGACTTCGATGCTTGCGCTCGCCGTCACACCATCGACAAACGCAAATACCTCGCCGCGAAAAGGACAGGACAGGTTGATTCGCAACAACAGCGCACGATCGCCCCCGTAACGACCGGTCGACACACGAGCGATACTGTCGCCACTACCGCTGACCAGTTCATCGTCGTCGACCACGCCATTGCTGTTGCCATCGTGATCATCGTAGAGCGCAAGGGCTGGAAGTCCCACGAACGTGTTTTCGGCCCAGTCGACGTAGACGCTCACCTCGGCGTCGCCGATCGGAGACCCCTGACCGTCGGTCAACGCCAGCACTATCGGTTGATCGGTATGGTAGTCCGGGTCGAACGGGCAGCTCCCGTTTTCGTTGGTGCGATCCTGCACCGTTATCGAGCGCTCGGGCGGCGACATGGAAAGCTGAGCACCGATGGGCAGTTGTTCCGGTTGACAGGCACCCAGAAGTGCCATGCCGGCGAGTGCAGTGGCAAGCCGAAGCAGGACTGTGGTTGCGTTTTTCATGAGCAGCGTTTTCCCGTGGTCCCTGTGACTATTCAGCACGTACGCGATGTCGTGGCCGTTCATGATCCCGGCCACGTATAGGCCCACACCAGCGGCGCCCAGGTGATGATGCCTTCCTGCAAGGCCTTGCTCAGTACAAGGAAGGTCAGCACGATGAAGGTCGTCGGGAAGATGAACATGACCAGAGGGCCGAGCAGCTTTACCGGCGCTTCCATGGCGAGCTTCTCTGCGCGCAGAAAACGCTCGGTGCGCAGTTGCTCGGCCTGGGCACGCAACAAGGGGCCCAGACTCGAACCCGTGCGTTCTGCCTGAATCAGACTGCTGACAACGTTCTGCACCGGTCGACTACCCGTGCGTTCGGCCAGATCGCGCATCGACTCGGCGCGCGTCTTGCCCGCACGGATATCGCGAAGTACGCGACTGAGCTCACGACGCAAGGGCGAATCTGACGATTTCTGCACCGCCTGGGTCATGCCGCCGGTGAGATTGCTGCCGGCTTCGACCGCCAGGGTGATGATGTCGAGATAGAACGGCAGCTCGCGGATGATCGCGGCACGCCGTGACACACCAGCTTCACGTAACCAGAGCTCCGGGTAGAAAAATCCCGCGACGCCCGCGACCAGTGCGAAAGCGAAAGTATTCATGCCAAGGGCGACACCGACAATCAGTACACCAACGCAAAAAAGCGCAGCCGAGACGATCTTCGCGGCGACAAACTGTACCGCCGAGATGGAGTACTCCACCCCGCCCTGCTTCAAACGCAATGTCGTCGTCTGCCGGTGCGCATCACTGACGAAGCGGCCGGCGTAATGCTCGACCAGCAAGATGAACGGCCAGACGACACGAAAGCCTGCTGCAGGTCGATCGAGAAATTGCCGGTCCTCGTCCGGGACACCTCTAAAAACGACCCACGACTGCCAGAACATCACCGCGACAAACAAGCCGATGGCACAACTGATGATGAGGATGCTCATGTCAGATTTCTATCTTGACAATCTTGTTGATCATGATGCTGCCGACGATCTGCATGACAATCATGACGGCAAGAAAACACCAACCGAGCAGACTGCTGAAGATCGGCTGCATCGCCTCTTTCTCGATAGCCAGCAGCGCGAACATGATCAGAAACGGCAAGGCCGTCACTACACGTCCCTGCAGGACACCCTGTGACGTCAGCGCCCTGACCTTGCCCTCCATCTCGAGCTTCCGGCGAATTGTCACCGAGAGTCTTTGCAGTATCTCCGCAAGATTGCCGCCGACCTCTTGCGAGATGAGTGCTGCCGAGATCACGAGATCCATCTCCTCGCTCTGCACGCGCTCACCGAGATTGTCGAGCGCCTCTTCCAGTCGAGACCCCAGGCGTTGCTCACGCAGCAGCAGACCAAACTCCTGTCCAAGTGGTCCGGTTTCCTCTTCGACCATCGATTGCATGGCGCTAGTGAAAGTCGAACCAACGCGCATGGCACCCGCGATCTGCGCAAGGGCATCGGGCAGCGCCTCGTTGATGTGCGTGCGACGTCGCTTGGCGAGCTGCTTGAGCAACAAACGCGGCGTCACAGCCACGACCGCAAGTCCGATCAATGCGATGATGATGCCCTGCCCGAAGACCAGTAACGACACCGGTACGCCGACCAACGCGATCACGTAGAAAACAACCAGACGCCGTGTATCCGCAAACAGGAACAGCCCGCGAAGCTTGGATTCCGTCGACGACGCAAGTGACTGCGAATGTGTCTCGAAGGCCTCCGTACTGGAACTCATCAGCACGTAGCCGACCAGGACGAGGCTGACGAAGACGAGCGTCATGATGAACATCAGAATCATCGTCAGAACCCCACCGCCGCACTGAAGCAATCGAGATCGACATCGATACCGATATCGCGCAGTTCCTCGTAGAAAGTCGGGATGGCGCCGCTTGGCTTGAAGCCACCGCGTACCCGGCCATCCTCATCCACGCCCTTCTGATCGAACAGGAAGATATCCTGAAGCTGCACAGTGCCGGATTCGACGCCGACAACTTCGGTGATACGCGTGATCTTTCGCGAGCCACAATGAAAGCGGGTCTGCTGAATGATCACGTCAACCGCCGACGCCACCTGCTCGCGAATGGCGCTGACCGGAAGGTCCATGCCAGCCATCAGCACCAGAACTTCGAGACGCGAGACCACGTCGCGCGGGTTGTTGGCGTGGATCGTTGTCAACGAACCGTCGTGGCCGGTGTTCATGGCCTGGAGCATGTCGAGCGCCTCGCCACCACGGCACTCACCGACCACGATTCGATCGGGACGCATGCGCAGTGAATTGCGGACGAGATCACGAATCGGCACGGAGCCCTTGCCTTCGAGGTTCGGCGGTCGCGACTCCAGTGAGACGAGGTTCGGTTGATTGAGCTTGAGTTCGGCCGCATCCTCGATGGTCACGATGCGATCGCTTTCCGGGATGAAGTTCGACAACACGTTGAGCAGCGTCGTCTTCCCCGAGCCCGTGCCACCGGAGACGATGATGTTCTTGCGCATCTCTACACAAACGCGCAGGAAGTCGACCATCGCCTGATCAACCGAGTTGTATTTCACCAGATCGTCGAACACGAGACGATGCTTGGGGAACTTCCTGATCGTCAAACTCGGTCCCTTCAACGCGAGCGGTGGAATGATCGCGTTGACACGAGAACCATCCTTCAGTCGCGCGTCGACGATCGGACTGCTTTCGTCGATACGCCTGCCCAATGGGGTGATGATGCGTTCGATCACCGAGTAAACGGTTCGTTCGCTGGTGAACTGGAAGCGCGACTTCTCGAGCTTCCCGTCTTTTTCCACAAATATCTCGCGATGGCTGTTGACCATGATCTCGGTGACGCCTTCGTCTTCGAGAAATTGCTCCAGCGGTCCGAGTCCGACTGACTCGTTCAGCACGTTCAGTTCGAGCACTTCTCGATCCAGTGTCGACGGAAGCTGATCTTCGAGCGAGCGGATGATGCTACCGATCAACGCGATGGATTCCGTTCGCAGCTCCGCGTCGGACATCCTGCTTACGTCCTTGCGTCTGAGGTCCATCTGTTCGAGCAGTTGCTCGTGCACGATCGCCCCCCAATACGTCAGTGCGTCTTCGGCGGCCACTTGCTCCTGACTGATCTCGTCGACTTCTGGCAGCCCCGGACCGGGTTCTGCTACCGAGGAATCGGCCGCGACTTCGACGAGCGGATCGTCGTGACTCAGGGCCGTATCGGTATCGACAGCCGGATCGACCACGTCCTGTAACGTCGTTTGCGCATCGTTCGATCCCTTTTCGTCACGACGACCGCCAAAGCCCAACGCGCGCAGCATCGAGCGCGGGCGCGGCTTGTCCTTGTCCGGGCGGTCCGCGAGCCTTTCACTCTTGTCGTCAGGCTCCTTCCCTGTCGGGACGGCTTGCAGTTTCCTGACACCGGCGTTGCCTGAATCCTCCTGCGCTCCTCCCTTCACTCTCGAGCGGATGTTGCCGGTCAGGACGATACTGACTTCTCCAACGGCGATCTCGTCGAACTCGCTCAGCGGACCGTGATCGACGACGCGCTCTCGATTGACCCAGCAGCCACTGAGACTACCGAGGTCGCGGATGTGAATGCCATCCGGCGCGAGACGAAGCTCAGCATGGCGCTTGCCGATCGAGCGATTGTCGAGCACCAGGTCGTTGTTCCTGGCGCTCCCGATTCCACACACCTCGCCCGTGACGCGAAAGAGCTTTCTGCGTGCAGTACCGATCTGATAATGAAAGTCGAACATCGCCTACTCCATCAATGGCAGTTGTGCACGTGCTTCACGCAGGCGCTCACCGGTATGGTCGAGAATCTTCCGCTCACGACCCACCGGCGCGATCGTCTCGGGTTCGATCACCTCCGGCGTCACGAAGATCACGAGTTCCGTGATGCTCTTTCGCGTGTTCTCCGATCGAAAGAACGCACCGATGACCGGCAGGCGGCCGATGCCCGGAATCCGGTCGATGTCCTTGCTGTCCTCTGAGCTCAGCAAGCCCGAGATGACGATGGTCTCGCCGGAGCGTACGTTCACTTCGGTCTGGGCACGGCGCGTCAACAATCCCGGTGCACCCTGCACACTGACGGCCGGATCGAGCTGGCTGATCTCGGTCTCGACGAAGGTGCGCACGTTGCCCGCGCTGTCGATACTCGGCGCGACGTTGAGCTTGATCCCGTACTCCTTGAACTCGACCGTCGTCTGACCGTTGGAACCGACCGTCGGATAGGGCACTTCACCACCGGCCAGAAAGCTTGCGCTGCCACCGTTCATCGCGCTGAGCACAGGCTCGGCAAGCGTGACGGCATCACCATTGGTTGCGAGGAAGTTGATGCGCGACGTGATGTTCGACGCGATTCCGAAGTAAGTCGAAAACGGTGCAACGCGGTTCGGCAAGTCTCCGAACCCCTCCGTCGCCGGTCGGAACAGATTGCTGCCAATCGCATCACCTGCGGTCGCAAAGCCAGGACCGCTCGTGCTGTCGGACCAATCGATACCCAATCGTCCGAGAGCGCTTTTCCGAAACTCGACCATGCGTACACGCAAGCGAACCATGCGCTCCATCCGGACCCGCGTTTCCGGATCGTTGTCGCCGACCCGGATATTGAAATCCGACTGGGTGGCGTCCTTGTTCCAAAGTCTCAATGAGGTGCTGCCCGCCGACTGTGCGATGACCAGAAGTTCACCCGTCTTCAACACTTCGGCGCGAAGCACCGCGCCATTACCGATCGCTACCCGCGTCACATCGACCTCGCCAAGTACTTTCACCTCGCCGACAAACATGTCGACATTCTCTTGCTGTACAAAAGGCGGCAGCGCTTCACTGGTCTCGCGAGGGTCGTCTGCGTCGGTCGCGGGTGCACTCGCGGCACCACTGCCTTCGGCACCGAACTCACGAATCTCGGGCAGGGCTTCGAGCGGTGCTTTGTCCAGGGTCAGCAACTGCTCGCCGATCGCCTGCCACCCATCCACGGTCGCCGATGCGGCACTCCCTGTCTCTCGAGCATCGACGTCGACTGCGGCAGGCGCTGGCGCCGCGCCCTGCTGCGCCAGCTCTGACCCCCCGCCAAGAAGCGTCTGATCATCGATAGCGCGCCCGGTAGTGCGCGCTGCAGCGGCATCTTCTCCGTCACCAACAACCTGCCACTCTGCCGATTGTCGCTCGGTGTCGGCTGCTATCGGTGCGAAGGCTGCAAGCGATAGCGTCGCACCGAGCAAGATTCCCTGAACCTTCATCACGAGCCTCCGATGATGTATTCGATACCGGGCGGCGGTGCTTTTCGCCTGACAGGTGCCTTCGGCGCAACAACGGCGAGTTCCGCCACCGGCTCCACGATACCCAGCAGTTCCGACACATTCATCGCGCCGCTGACCAGCGGCGAGTCATCCTCGGGATTGCGCAACATCGCGGTCAGCTTGCCGACATCCTGAGCCAGGGTGATCTGCTTCGCCTGTTCCGGTGTGACCTGCACAGTGATCGTCGAGAAGGTTCTCTTGCCACCGGCAGCGCTCTTGTCGACGAGTGTCTGTACGCCGGTCGCGATGACATCCAGGCGTTCGATCAAGGGCAGAATCTCCTGCTCGCCGCCTTTGTTGTGGGTCAGTAGCAGATCGACCCGGTCCTTCGGTTGCAGAAATCCCGAGATAGAGTTGACCTCGTCGACACGCACCGTCATGGCACGCAGTCCGTCAGGTACCTTCCCGCTGAATGTGGGCGATACGCCCCCTTCGAGGTGCGCCCAGAGAAGCGGGCGACCTTCGTCGATGTCATAGTCGACGCGCTGTCCGATGGCGACATCGAAATTGGATGCATTCACCGCGTTCGAATCGGCAAACCGCTCCGGAATCTCGCGCATGGACAAGAGCTCCTTGCTGACGACTTCGCCGCGAACCAGCGCGCGCGTCGGCACGACAACCTGCACCAGTGGCTCCGACTCATCGAGCTGGCCCTTGTAGTAGGCGATCTGCTCCTCGATGTAGTGTTTCGAATAGTAGACGCCGACCACACCGATGATCAGCGACAACAAGAACATGACGACATTCTTTTTCGGGCGCTTGACCTTCACCTTGAACCGTCCTTCAGACATCGTCCTTCCCTCGATAGTCAGCCTGCGTGTGGATGGAATTCATGGCAGCGAAAGCATGTGCGTTGTGTGCATGTGAAACTTTCTCAAGGCATCGAGCAGGAACTCGAGGGCAGACATCGACTCACCTGCACCGACAGGTACGACGAACAAAGCCATGATCACGGCGAAAGAGACGACGGCGTATTCGATGCTCGCCGAACCGCGCTCGCTCGAATGACTTCGACGCAGAGGCAGGTCAGTCATTCGTGTGCACCTCGTTGACGACCGTCAGGCTGCCTTGCTGCGCGTCTGTCGATACAAGCTCCATGCGTGCACCCGAACGTTCGAGCAAGAGAACCGTCGGGCCGTTATCATCGCTGTCCGACACGAGCTGCCAGCCATCTCGCGCCAACTGTTCGCGATAGAACGCGGCGACGATACCGGGACGGGCACGCGACGAGATGAGCGTCGTCGTCGATGCAAGCCCGGCGTCATCGGCCGATGTCGTCGAGATGATCTCGCTCCCTGGTGGTAGCGGAGGCGCCGCGACCGCGGGCTCGAGCAGATCGAGCTCGAGTACCGAGAGCAGACCTTCGATGCCGTCATCAGCCTGTCGCAGCTGCACGACGAGGTTATATTCATCTTCGATGCGGCTGATGATCGACCAATCGCCCGCCGCCGATTCAAGATGTCCGGGTATTTCGCTTCCCGATCGTTCGACGACAGGCTCAGACCAACGCTCGCGATAGAAGGTCAGCGTGTCTTCGATTGTCGCGGCCGGTTCCAGAGTTGCAATTGACACCCGGTATCCGTTCTGCACGAGACCGAGTGCGACAAGCTCACTGTCCGCACCCGGAGGCAGCGGAATCGCGTCGAAGATACCGTCATCGGCGGCGATACCTGTGCACACCAGGCTGCTCAATATCGCGGCCACCAGCCGTTGGCGTTTCATTATTCGACTTCCTCGAAAGGTAGCAGCGGACGCTGCGCGCGCTCACTCGGCGGCAGCGGCTGCATGTCGACGAAGCCGAAAGCGCTGTTACCGTCATCGTCCTTGAAGCTCTTCAGCTCCTTGAAGATCGGCAGTGTGCCCGCCAGCGAAATGGCATCGCCGACGCCGAGCTCGTCGAGCGCTCCGGCTGGCACGAAACTGCGCGTCCGCGTCGCGGCAGCGCGATCATTCGGCGAGCTCCAGCCGTCGCTCATGATCACCGTGGTCTCGTCCAGAGACGAGGCCTCCATCCAGCCGTTGGCTTCGACATCGACATGCACACCGGCACGCAACATCCCGTCACCCGTCACCGCCCAGTCGCCATTGGTCTGGTCATCGATCAGGCCACCAACGCGCTCGACCAGCGTACCAATCTCGTGGGCGACGCCCTCTGAAACCCCGTTGGCACCACCATAGGCACTTCCATACGGCAGGGCGGCCGCCGATGTCTCGTCAATGGCGACATAGGTATCGGCCATCGGCCCGCGCTCGGGCGGCGATTCATCCGGTCCCCAGAGCACATGACTCTCGACCTCGGCAGGCGTGCTCGCCAGCGGAGCGGACGGGTCGCGAAAGAACCGTGTCGAGACGTTCACGGGTGCGGCATCACGCGCATCCACGGTCGACTCCCAGGCCACATAGCGGCTTGCCTGTACAGCTGTCTGCTTCATGTCGATGAGCTTGCCGATCATCGGTATGCCGAACATCAGCGGAATCAACGCAACCATCAGTACGGCGAATTCGGTCAAGGCCGCCCCGCGAGCGTGAGCATGGATACGGGAACATCGGCGGGCGGCGGTGTCACGATGCGTCATCACTAGTCTCCCCAAGGCAGATAGTCTTCGACCAGCACGTCGTCGGCGTCTTCGCCGTCGAAGTAGTCGTCGAGGATGATCGTCACGATGCGCCGGGTCAGTGCCGAATCGACCTGCGAGGCCCATTCGCCTGCGAATCGATCGATGATGCCCGTCAGTGTGTCGGTCAGCTGATCGGTCAGTTCGTCGCGCAAGGCGTCACGCTCGACAATGAGGTCGTCACGCGTTGCTTCCAGCGCCACGACATCCTCGTTTTCCAGGATCGCCAGCCGAATATCTTCTTCGATACCGTCGATCTCGCCTTGCGCTGTCTCCAAGGCGACTTCGAAGGCCGCTGTCGCCGTATCCAGCTCGGTCTGAAAGGCCGTGGCAACATCGATACGGATCTCCTCGAGTTGCTCGCTCAGCTCCTCGGCGTCCTCTTGCAATCCCTGCAGCTGCTGCACGCCCTCATTGTTCTGCACCTCGTCGAGAATCTGTTGTGTGCTTTGACCGATAGAGCTGCTCACGATGCCCGCGATGATTTCCTCTATGGCTTCGTCGATCGCGTCCTCGAGCTCGTCCTCGAGCATGCTCGTGATTTCACCGACCTGTTGCCGGGCGAAGCCTTCGACCAGATCGGCCGAGATGCCGCCTCGACTGGCAACGAGGCCTTGCACACTGCCTTCGTCGATGCCATAGGCTTCGGCAAGCGATGAGGCGTAGCCAGGCAGCTCGTTACCCGAGCCACCGGTAGTGCCACCGCCCCCATTGCTGTCAGCGCCGCTGTCAGTGTCGTCACCGCCATCATCGTTGCCGCCGAAGTCCGGTGTGCCTTCATAAGCCGGCGGCGCTGAACCACCTCCACCCTCAGCTGCGCGCAGACCCAGCGCTACCAATCGCTCTTCCAGTGAAACGGGGCCGAGCCGAACATCCCAGTAAGGGTTGTAGCCGTTTGCGGCCTCTCGCTGCCTGGCTGCTGACGCCGTCGTATAGGCCTCCGGCCGGCGGTAATAGACCTCGGCAACACTCACCGAGGACATCTTGCCCCCCGGTCCGACGATGTCTGTCTTGAACCGATCTCCCGTGATCACATCTTCCGATGACCGCGTATCGGGCAGGTCCATGGCCACCTCGATGCGCAATCGCAAGAGTGGATCGTGACCCTCGAGTTCTCGTGAAGCGACACTGAGTGAGCGATACGCGCGCACACCGCTGTAGCCAGTCATCCGGTTGGTGTAGGGGGCGGAGTCTGCCAGTCGCTCGGAGCTCTTGTTGGCACCAACGAAACTGCAGCCGGCAGGCAAGCTTCCAAAGCGATTCCGGCAAATCGACTGGACGATACTTCCACCACCCGTGTTGTTGGCGTAACTCGACGCCCAGCCGATCGGCACTTCGATCTTCTTGGTGCTTCTGAACGGACGCCAGATGCGCGTCTGAAAGGCCATCGTGTCCTTGGCCATCCACTCCCAGCCGAGCTCACCACCGCTGCCCGGCACCATGACCAGTCGGGTATCGCCCTCGCGAAATATCTTGTGCCGTGTGAAGGGCGTCGAGTAGAACCAGAAGGAGTCGAAGAATTCCCAATTGCGCCGATCCGTGAAGTCGTCGCGTGATTCCATGATCACGCCGGCACGCTCACCCATCGCAGCGAGATCATCGGCCTCGAACTCCTCGGTAAAGCTGTTCCATTGATCCAGGTTCTGATAGAGCCCCGCAAGGCTGTAGGCGGTATCGGCGTCAAAACGCGGATCACTTGCCTCGACAACCTTCCTGACCACATCAGGCGTGGCGATGAAACTGCTGACGAACATCGCCTCTTGCGAAACTTCGAGTGCGCCGTTGATGATGTCGATGACGGTCACCATCGCATCGGTGATCGGCTGCACGATCTGTTTGACGACCTCCATGACCTGAGCGAATCCGGAGGTGAAGGCATTGACGAACGGTACGCCGGCAAGGACCGTAGCTATGTTGGTCGCGGTCTGATCGGCGTAGGCAACCCAGGAGTTGAGACTGACGGCCTGCGCCATCGAAACCTGATTGGCCACCATTGCGCGGTTGGTATAGGCCTGGAAATTCATTGCCCGGGCTTGCCAGACCATGCCGCTGTAAGCTGCCGCATCAGCAGTGTTCGCGACTCGCGCCTTGTCAGTCGCCACTTGCCCGGTGTTGAAGAGCACGAGCGCACCGAGGCTGCCAGCAGCCACCAATGCAAGACCTAGCGGCAGCGCCTGTCCTTTTTGAGATCTACCCACGGTATGCCTCGTTGCTCGACAAATGAGGAGTAGCGCAATCGGGCGACGACACTCGCCGCCCGACAACGCTGTCAGGTCAGCCCGATCAGTACTGCGTGTATGTACCGAGTGACGTCGCGGCACCAGCATCGGTCTCAGCACCAGTCTGAGCGGTAACCGCGTTACCAAGCACGGTTGTGCCATCGCCACCGACGAGTTCCGCGCCCATCGCGACGAACTGCGACTTGACCGCGTTGCCGAAGAAGCCGACGGCGACCACGGCACCGAGCGCGATCAGCGCGACGATGATGATGTACTCGGTCATGCCCTGGCCGCGAATACGACGCGGATGACGTGAGAGTGTCTTGCTGTAGGTTTTATGCATTATTTTCTTCCGTCTTGACTGCCATTGGGATAAGGGCAGAGCACCTCGATCTCGTCAGACTCATCGAATACATCAGGCCTGCTACATGAAATCCAATACATCAGGCCAGGCACACTGGAAATTTCCATTCGATATCTGACGGCAGACAAGAGCATCTGTCCGAGATCAAAGCTAACGCAGGCATGGATAGCTGAAGTGCGCTGTTTACCGAGCCAGATGGGTACTAGTACCGTCGCCCATCCGATCAAGGTATTACCCACGAGCAGATCGCCCATGCGCTCTATTCGGATTCGACGTAGGCCTCGATTTCAGGCACGCCATTGAACATCTCGCGCTTGTCGACAGGGCGATACCGGGCAGCGGGCTCGAAGTGCCCTGCAGCGTATTGACGCCTGCGGATATTTCTCAATTCATCGACTCGACCGCTCGTCGAGCGCCGGTACACGACCAGGCCGAACTCGCGATCGATGAATTCCACCGCGATTCCTGCACCGTCATCGTCAAGGCACGTGAAGGCATCCACCTCCCGTGCTCTCCAGGATCCCTGCCCGTCAGCCCTGGCAACAGCTGGCTCACAAGGAACCGAACCGAGGAAGCTTGCGCCCGGTTCGGGCTCTCCTGGTTCGACACTCACATCGTCCTCGATCGGCAGCTCGTGTGCGATGCGGCGCTCTCCATCCACCAGCCACGCCTGACCACTGGCGAAGTTCTGAATCATTTCGAGTGCAGCGCCCGAGTCACGCTGACGAACGCGAAGCCCCGCCCGCGAATACTCGATATCGGCACGGAGGAGCTCCACGTCACTCGGTTCGTGGTGGCGCACGTGCACGGCACTGATGCTCGGCAACGACAAGCGCTCCCCTGCCCGCACCTCAGCTTCAGCCTCAACCTCGGCCTCAGCACTTGCACTTGCTCTGGCACTTATTGATGCGGCTGCTAGTTCAGCCGCCTCCGTCGCCAGGGCCGCCGCGCCAGGAAGGGACAACCCGCCTGCAAGAACCAACTTCGCTAATCGTTTCATGACCACGAGGATCGCAGCAGAAAACCGAATGCGATCGGTAATTGCAACAGCACGGCAAGGGAATACTGCAGTGAGCCATCAATGACCTGGCAAGGCGTCAGTTGGCGTCCACTCGAGCGGTACTATTACCCCGTACAGACGAACACTTCCCGTTGTATGTTCCAAGGTTATTTTTCGATTGGGCAACGTCCCGGAGCCAGGCACCAACATGAAACCACTCCTTGATCGTCTATTCGTCCCTGCCTGCCTGAGCAGCATGCTGCTGGCAGGCACCGCTTTGCTCGCATCCTGCGGGGGCGGCGGCGGCGGTAGCAGCGGACCGTCGGCGATCGACGATCCCGCGGCTGCCAATCCCGACGGTACGGACACACCAACGTCGCCTGGCCCCGTGCAGCCTGGCACAGACGATCCGGCCGATCTCGATCCGGCGGAAAGCGGTCCGGCTGCATCGATCGATCTTCCAAGTCTCGGTACGCCAATCGTACTTGCCGCTGAGCATGCCGACACGGCAGGATCGGCTTTTTACGTCGACGCCAACAACGCGGCGCGATTGCAAGGACCTATCTTCGGCAACGGTAGCGTGTCGAACGAAGCAATCGGCCGCGCACTG